>ERZ824978.128-NODE-128-length-115019-cov-27.440503_pt1 | contig 115019 bp, 88 predicted proteins | sample MGYA00519860_ERZ824978 | MGnify/ENA primary metagenome ERZ824978 (study PRJEB31778, sample SAMEA3449184) | human gut metagenome | biome: human gut; feature: human-associated habitat; material: faeces | place: United Kingdom | collected 2010/2012 ... | reverse complement strand
CAGGCTTGCGCCCATTGTGCAATATTCCCCACTGCTGCCTCCCGTAGGAGTCTGGGCCGTATCTCAGTCCCAATGTGGCCGGTCACCCTCTCAGGCCGGCTACCCGTCAACGCCTTGGTGGGCCATCACCCCGCCAACAAGCTGATAGGACGCGACCCCATCCCATGCCGCAAAAGCATTTCCCACCCCACCATGCGATGGAGCGGAGCATCCGGTATTACCACCCGTTTCCAGGAGCTATTCCGGTGCACAGGGCAGGTTGGTCACGCATTACTCACCCGTTCGCCACTCTCACCCCGACAGCAAGCTGCCAGGGATCCCGTTCGACTTGCATGTGTTAAGCACGCCGCCAGCGTTCATCCTGAGCCAGAATCGAACCCTCCACAAAAAACATTGCAGAAAGCCAAAAACGACTCTCAAATCCATTTCAAAAGAAATCAGACGGACCCCCTAATAAGGAAAGGGAGCCACACAAAAAACCTCCGCCATCCATCAAAACCCGACAGGATTACCCACACGAAACCATGCAGGCGGACAACGGAACTGGCATCATAAAAGACGACCAAGAACCACAACGGCCACGACAGCCGAAGCGACATCAACCTTGGTCAAGTAGTACAGTACACGCTATTGAGTTCTCAAACCACCACCACACACCCACAACCCCGACCCGGGAACCCCGGCAGGCCGTGAGCGGCAGCAAAAGAAAAACCTACACCACAACCCCCACCCACGCAACCCCACCCCCAACCACACACCCCCAAACCCCAACAAACACAACACCACCACCGGCGTGTCGAAAACCCAACACCACACCCCCAAACCAAGACGGGAGCTGGGCTGCACACAATCCGAATTACACAAAGAAAAGCCGAACGGGCAGAAGACACCACCGATCCACTGGTCGGTCGTCTCCCCAGGCGGATGAACAATCGGTGCGGGTTGGGCATCTCCTCGATGCCCAACCCGCCCCAAATTGCAGTAGCTACTCCGTCACAGCGCTACTCGGCGACTTCCTCCACCTCACGAGCACGACGGACGGCGATCTCTTCCTTGATCATCGGCTCCATCTTCTCGTACTTGCGGTAGAAGCACATGATGGCCGCTACAATCGCGTATACAATCACCGGAAGCCAGATGAAGCAGAAGCTTATGGCGTTCAGCGCCTGCTGCGACTGCTGGGCATTGGCGACATATCCGTTCGCATTCATGATCTGCAGCGGCAGGAACGCACCGAAGCCGGAGCCGACCTGGATGCAGAACGCAGAGCCGACGGCTGTCAGGAAGCCAGCCGCATGGATGCCGGTCTTCCATTCGCCGTAATCCACCGTATCGGCGAGCATACCGAACGGCATACCGCATGCAATGGCCGCGCCAATCACGCCAATCGTCCAGAAAGTCAACGCGAGCGGGACATTCGAGCCGGCGAGAGGCATGAGCAGCTGCCCGATCGCGCCGATCGCCAGGCCGATGATCATGGTCAGCGTCTTGTTCTTGAGCTTGTTGGCAAGAATAGGCATGGCGATCGTACCCACTATGCCGATCACCTGCACACCGTTGAACAGTGATGTGAGGTTCTCGTTGCCGAGGTTGTACTTCGCGTAGTACACAGCCATGCCGTTGCGTGTGGACTGCGCGATCCAGTAGATGACGAAGGCGGTGACGAGAATGACCCATGGCCAATTGCCCTTGGCGGCACGCAGTGAATCCTTGAACGGGATCGGCTTCTGCACTTCCGGGTGGTAATTGCGCTCCCGGAGGTTGCGGAACGCCAGCACAAGCAGCACGATCGCGATGACGCCATAGAGCGCGGTGACCGCCATGAAGCCGCTGCGGTCGCCACCGCCAAGCATCGTACCGAAGAATCCGACAAGCGGAATCGTGAAGGCGGAGGTGATGAAGCTGCCGATGTTACCGCCGAGCATGCGGAACGAATTGGCGTTGTTGCGCTCGACCGGGTCGGAGGTGAGATTCGGAAGAATCGCTGTGATCGGCGTCTGGATGCCGGTATAGACAGCACCCGCTGCGAGGACGTAGGTGACGAGGGCGTACCAGAACTTGGAGGTCTCATTCGGCAAGGACGGTGCCGTGAACGCGATGAACACCGTCACCGCGAACGGGACCGCGAGCCACAGGAACCACGGGCGGCACTGGCCCCACTTCGTGCGTGTATGGTCGACGATCGAACCCCACACGACGGCGGAGATCGCGTCGGCGAAGCGCGCGACAAGCAGGATCGTCGCCGCGCCGAGCGCACCGGACGCGGAGATGCCGAACACATCGGTGTAGAAGTACATGATGTACGAGGAGAGGGTGACATACAGCAGATTGCCCGCCATATCGGTGAACGAGTAGCTCACCATCTCCTTGAAGGGCAGTTTGACCCTGCCGGCCTCCTTGGTCACCTCGGTGGCCGGGGAAGCATTGTTGGAAACTGTATCGCTCATGATTGTCCTTTCTCTCTTTCATCTGATGCGTGTGAGCCCATCAGACGAATGCATCTGCAATGTGTTGGACGCCCGCATGCGCCCATGCATGCGGGACTGGGGGAGATGCCGCCGCGCCGCGCCGGTACAGGAGCAAACCGGCGTTACATCGCATTCCAAGTACGGTGGCAAATATAGAAATCAGCAAATCAGCACAGCGCCGTGAACCAGACCTGCATTTGCGAAGCACCGCGGTTCGCCCACGCGTGGTACGGAATCATCTCGAGACGCGTATGGTCGGCTTGGCGCGCACCGTGATCCGCAGGCATGTACAGCGGGGCGTCGGAAGCGTCATCAGGTGTGCGCAGCGCGGGAACACTCACCGTCTGCAATCCTTCGAGGACCCCAGTGCCTGCAGCGCATGCAATGTCTTCACCTGCGGAATCGCCGATCCGGTAATCCCACAGCGGTGCACGGTTATCGCAGCTCTCCGCACAGTAGACCACCGGGCCGCGCATCACGGCGAGGCGCCCGGCGTCGTGCCGAATCGCAGTGTTCGCACGCATATACTTCACGCTCATGTCGAGTTCGAGCTCCACAACCGTGCGATCCGCGACCTCCACGGAAACGAATCCGTCATGCACCGGCATCTCGCCGGTGACGTCGACCCCATCCACCGTAAGGCGGTACTCTGGGGACCATGAAGGTATGCGCACCTTGAATATGACCGGATCAGCGCCCTCCGGCACATCCACAGTGAAGCGCACCACACCCTCGCGCGGGAAATCAGATTCCTGCTTCACACGCACGTCGTCGAAGAACCGGGCGTCGTTCGCAATGAACTGATGTGCGGCGATCATGCGTTCGTCTTCGCGCACGGTGTACAGATACCGGTCAACGGAGGCGATCAAACGGGCGATATTCGACGGGCAGCATGCGCAGCCGAACCATTGTGCGCGTTCGAGCAGCACATGTCGGCGGTCGGGGTTGTTCTCGGTCGCCTGAACATCTGCTTCCAAAGGATTGACGTAGAAGAAATGCTTGCCGTCGAGCGCAATGCCTGCGATTGCTCCGTTGAACAGTTCTTTTTCGAGCACATCGGCATATTCACCGCGCAGCTCATGCTCGAGCATCTGGCGCGCGACAAAGCACATGCCCACCGAGGCGCAGCTTTCACCGTACATCGTGTCGTTTGGCAGATCGTAGTCGTAGGTGAACGCCTCGCCCACATGCGTGGAGCCGATGCCTCCGGTGATGTACATGCGCTTGTGCACGATGTTGTTCCACAACCGCTCACCGGTGCGCAGCAGCCCTTCATCGTTCGTCAGGCGCCCCACCTGCATCACGCCCGCGAGCAGGTACGCCACGCGCACGGCATGGCCCACGGCGGTCTGCTGGTCGCGGATCGGGCGCGCGGTCAGCGTGTATTCGTGGCTCCATGTCTCCATTGCGGGGAAGATTGCCGGCAGGCCCTCGGCATGCACGGCCTTGTTCTGCTCGTCGTAGAAATCGGGGTCCTTGCCGCGCACATCGATGAAATACCGCGCGAGACGCAGATACCGCGACTCGTTTGTCGCCTCGTACAGGCGGGCAAGCGCGAGTTCGATCTCCGGGTGCCCATCGGCGCCGGGGATCTTGCCGTCTTCATCACCGAAATTGGCATCGAGACAGTCGGCCATGCGGCACGCGATCTGCAGCGCCTGCTCGTTGCCGGTGACCTGCCAGTAGGCCACGCCGGCCTCGATGTAGTGGCCCATCACATACATCTCGTGGCTCTGCTGAATCTGTGAGAAACGGCGTCGACGCGCATAGCCGCCCGACTTGATTTGGAACGGGGTGTCAAGGTAGCCGTCTGGCTGCTGAGCGCGCGCAATGAGATCGACGACCTCGTCGCACAGCGCCTGCAGTTGTGCATCAGGTTGGTATGCGAGTGCATATGCCGCTTCTTCAAGCCACTTGTAGACGTCGGAATCCTGGAAGACCATGCCGTTGAACGGGGCGTCCACGTCGCCGGCGGCGACGCGCAGATTGCGCACTGCGTGACTCCATTCGCGTGACAGGCCATCGTTGACTTCGCCGTCGTCGTTGCCCGCCGGGTCGACGGGGATTTCAATGCGGCGTTCGTCGTTGATGATCTGCCACTGGTATGGGATGACCTCGCGGGCCACGGATTCGCGGTACCGGTTCCAGAACGGGGAAGTGATCGTTACATTCGCCATCGCCATGCCTTTCCTGAGGAGCTCTGCGCCTCTTTGCCGAGCTGTTACCCTCAATATAGAATTCTGAAAAACACCGTATTCATGGGTGCGATGGTTGGGAAATATTTCCTTCCACTCGCTTTTGCGATTACGATGGAATCATGGCGAAGAAAGTCACATTACACGACATCGCGATAGCGGCGAACGTGGCCGATTCCACCGCATCTAAGGCGTTGACCGGCACCGGACGCATCAGCGCCGAGACGCGCCGGCGAGTACGGGATATCGCAGCACAATTTGGATATGCCAGGCCAGCCACCAAGACTCGAACAGGAAACGGCCGAACCGGATTGATCGGCATCGTGACACCGGACCGCAACGGTCGTTTTGCGCTGCCGCTGCTCGCCGGCGCCGAACGCGCGCTCGGCGCGCACAACCATGCCGCATTGCTGATGATCTCACAGGGTGTTCCTGCGCTCGAACGCAGCCATATCAACCAATTGAGCGCCCAAGGAGTGGACGGCCTCATCATTGCCGGCAACACGTGCAATGCACGGCACCCGATTGATCCACGCATTCAGAATGGTCTGCCTACCGTCTACGCCTACGACCCTTCGGATGACCCAGCCGATTGCAGTCTCATCTGCGACAACGAGGGTGCCGGAAGGCAGGCGGCAGAATACCTGCTCGGCATCGGGCGACGGCGCATCGCGATCGTAGGAGGCTTGGACTTCTTCCAGGCGACGATCGACCGCGAGCGCGGTGCCCTTGACACACTACGCATGGCCGGGGCGGCGCCGCTGCTCGTCATCAACGACCGGTGGAGTGAGGATTGGGGCGAACGCGCCGCCCAACTACTGCTCGAACGCGATGAAATGCCCGATGCGGTGTACTGCCTCAACGATGAGATCGCGCGCGGCATGTGCCGTACGTTGCAGATGCACGGTCACCGCGTGCCACAGGACATCGCGGTCATCGGGCACGACAATTGGGACTCGGTCTGCGTGAACGTGCATCCCACACTCACATCCTTCGACAACGAATTGGAAACCATGGGACGCCGTGCCGCACGGCATCTCCTCGACGCGATCAATGGGCGCCCGCACCACGGTGTGTTCCAAGTGGAAAGCCGGCTCGTCATACGCGAATCCACCGATGCGACAAGGCACGATCCATTGCACGGTTCCGGATGGCGCGCGGGGCTCGAATAGACGGCGCGCGTGGTAAGCCTGTAATCAACGCAACACACACGCCAACAATCAGGAACAGGAGCGCAGCACAATGACGAAACAGATCGTGGTACTCACCGGCGCGGGAATCTCCACCTCGGCGGGAATCCCGGACTTCCGCGGGCCGGACGGCGTATGGACCAAGCATCCGGACCAGATGCAGGTGTACGACATCGATGCGTTCCTCACCGACAAGGAGGCGCGCGAATACTCCTGGCGTTGGCAGAAGGAGTCGCCGGTGTGGAACGCGAAGCCGGGCAAAGCGCATTACGCACTCGTCGACCTCGAGAAAGCGGGCATGCTCAGTCTCATCGCCACGCAGAACTTCGACGCGCTGCACGAAAAGGCGGGGAATTCGCCGAGCAAGATCGTGAATCTGCACGGCACCATCGGCACGTCGCACTGCATGAAGTGCCATGCGAAATACGACACCGCAGACATCATGGCACGGCTTGACGAGGAGCCGGATCCGCATTGCCATCACCAGCTGCCGTACCGCGGGAACATGCCCTGCAACGGGCTGCTCAAGACGGACGTCGTCTACTTCGGCGAAGCGCTGCCGGAAGGCGCGATGGAACGGTCTATCCGCGCCGCACAGCAGGCCGACGAACTGTGGGTGGTCGGGTCCACGCTCGAAGTGTTCCCGGCGGCGTCGATTGTTCCGGCCGCGGCGCAGGCGGGAGTGCCGATCACCATCATGAACATGGGCCGCACACAGTACGATTCGCTCGCCACGCGCCTCATTCACGAAGACATCGCGGTGGCGCTGCCGGAGCTCGTGCAGCGGACCATCGCAGACAACAGGTGAGCGCACGGCGTTCCCGCACATAGTATTGGGCCCGCGTTCCAGTGCACAGAACGCGGGCCCAATACATTGCTTGGCAACAAACGTACCAGATTAGCAGATAATCGCCGGTGGGCAATCTGCAGACCGGCAGATGAAACCGGGCGGCGAGATCGCGGAATCAGTAGATTCGCTTGGGTGAATAACCGGCATCGCGCAGCATCTGCATGACCTGTTCGATATGGTCCGGGCCGTTCGTCTCCACGGTCACACCGAGCGCCACCGAGTTCGTGTAATGGCCGTTCGCCTTGAACTGGTCGTGATCGAGCGCGATGACATTCGCGCGCGCCTTCGCGAGGATCGTGGCGACCTTGACCAGCTGGCCGGGGGTGTCGGGCAGCTCGACCTCGAAATTCATGATGCGGCCGCGCGCGATCATGCCCTTCTGGATCACTGCACCGATCGTCACCGTGTCGATGTTGCCGCCCGACATGATCGGCACGACGACGTGCTCTCCCGGCGCCTCCGCGAACTTGCGCGAACGCAGATTGAGATGTTCGAGCGCGGCGAGCGAAACGGCGCCCGCGGCCTCCACGACCATCTTGTGCTTCTCGAGCATGAGCAGGATCATCTCGTTGATATCGCGCTCGGAGACCTCCACGAGGTCGTCGAGGAACTCGTTGAGCAGCGCGAACGTGAGATCGCCGGGACGACGCACCGCCACGCCCTCCGCAGACGTGACCACCTTGTCGGCCGGCACCACATGGCCGGCGTCGAACGACCTGCGAAATGCCGGCGAACCCTCGGGGATCGCGCCGATCACGCGCACCTCGGGGCGGAACATCTTCACGGCGAGCGCGACGCCAGCACCCAGACCGCCGCCACCAAGAGGCACGACGATGTCGGTGACACCCGGAACGTCTTCGAGAATCTCCATGGCAATGGTGCCCTGCCCGCACAGCACCTCATAATCGTCGAACGGCGGCACGTAGATCATGCCCTCACGCTGGCTCAGCTCGATCGCGTAGGCCGCGGCCTCGTCGAACACATCGCCGTGCAGCACGACGTCGGCCCCATACGCCTTCGTCGCGTCCACCTTGAGCGGCGGCGTGATCTCCGGCATCAGAATCGTCGCCTTCGCCCCACGCTCATGGGCCGCATAGGCGACGCCCTGCGCATGGTTGCCTGCCGAGGCGGTGACAATACCGCGCTCGAGCTCCTCGTCGGTGAGCGAGGCGATCTTGTTGTAAGCGCCGCGAATCTTGAATGAACCTGTGACCTGCAGATTCTCCGGCTTGAGCAGGATCGTGTGCCCGGTCATCTCCGACAGCACCGGCGACGCGATGATCTGCGTGTGCTTTGCAGTCCCCTCGAGTCGTTCGGCGGCCATCTTCAGTTCCGCAGCGTGATCCCTGCGCATTGCTTGCAACACATCTTTCTGTTCCATGGGAGCCAAGTTTAAGAAAAAACCGCGCGTGCGTCACACTCTGTCCGACTGCTGACATAGTTCGTCTTCCAGCATGAACAGACGCGGCCCTGGTTCCCGCATTCGATGTGTTTCACGGGAAACAGGACCGCGCTCAGATTCCGTTTGCGAACGTCAGCGTCAGAGTTCGACGACGACGCCCTCCCAGCCGGCGAGCTCGCCGTTTGCCAAGGATTTCGCGGAGTGGATGGCATCGTATGTGCTCAGGATGATCCGGTCTTCACTCACGCCGTCGGCGAGCAGATCCGCGACCGGCTTCGGCAGCGCGGCATGCCGACCAGTCAGATTGATCGCCACCAGCATGCGCTCCGCCGTGCCGTCCGCGTTCGTCAGCGTGCGCGTGAACGCGTAGACCTGCTCGTCATCGTCGTCGACGAGCGCCCATTCCCCGGCCGACACAACGGCACTGTTATGCCGCAGATTGACAAGCTTCTTATAGAATGCGTAGACCGAATCCGGGTCGTCGAACTGTGCGGCGGCATTGATCTCCACATGGTTCGGGTTCACCGACAGCCATGGCTCGGTCTTGGCGTCAGCCGCGGTGAATCCCGCATATTTCGAACCATCCCACTGCATTGGCGTGCGCGCATTGTCGCGACCGAACAGCGCGAGCGAATCCATCATGGACTCGCCGGACTGCACCTTCGCCTCTTCGACGCGCTGGCGGTATGCGTTGATCGACTCGAGATCGCGGTACTGGCTGAGTTCCGTGAAATGTGCGCCCGTCATGCCGAGCTCCTCGCCCTGGTAGATGTACGGGGTACCGCGATGCAGATGGATGAGCATGCCGAAGGCCTTCGCCGAATGCACACGGTTCTCCTCATTCGAATCGTCGCCCCAGCGAGTGACCACGCGCGGCTGGTCGTGGTTGCAGGTGAACAGACTCGCCCACCCGCGGTCGTGCACGGCCTCCTGCTGCGCCTTGAGCTGCTCGCGCAGGTGGCGCACATCGAACTTGACGATGTCCCACTTCGAATCGCCCTGGTCAATGCCCACATGGTCGAACAGGAATAGCATGTCGAGTTCCTTGTGGTCTGGATCGGTGATGTACTCGTTACGCGCAGCGTCCACACCCGGCGCCTCGCCGACGTTCATATAGCCACCGCGCTTCTCGAACACCTCACGACGCATCTCCTGCAGGAACTCATCGATGCGCGGGCCGTCGGAGGAGAACGGGTACGGGCTCGAGTACCCTTCTGGGCCGGCCGGGTAGTCATCGATCTCGGAACCCGCTTCGCCCGGAAGACGGCCGTTCTTGTCGACCACCTTGGAGATCTGCGTGATCACGTCCATACGGAAGCCGTCGATGCCCTTATCCATCCACCAGTTCATCATGGCGTAGACGGCCTTACGCACCTGAGGATTCTCCCAATTGAGGTCCGGCTGCTTCTTCGAATACTGGTGGAGGAAGTACTCGCCACGCTTGGCGTCATACTGCCATGCGGAACCACCGAAGTAGGAGCCCCATTCGTTCGGCTCGGCGCCCGGTGCCCCCGGTTCCATGCCCGGTTTGGCGGGGCGCCACCAGTACCAGTCCGCTTTGCTGGAATTGGGGTCGCGAGACTCCTGGAACCATGCATGCTCGTCGGAGGTGTGATTGACCACGAGGTCCATGATCACCTTGATGCCGCGCTTGTGCGCTTCGGCGAGCAGCTCGTCCATGTCATCCATCGTGCCGAAGATCGGGTCGATGGCCTCATAGTCGGAAATGTCATAGCCATTGTCGTCCTGCGGCGACTGATAGACCGGGCTCAGCCAGATCACGTCCACGCCGAGATCGGCAATGTAATCGAGTCGGCTCGTGATGCCCTTGAGATCGCCGATGCCGTCGCCGTTAGAATCCTGGAAACTCCGCGGATAGATCTGGTACACCACCGCGTTCGCCCACCACGGGTTCGGCGTCGCGCCGTTCGTACGCACGGAATCGGGAAGCACAGGCCTATTCATTGTGGTCATGGAAGCTCCTTTGCCTTTGAATAACAACCGCCAACACTATAGAGATGGCTCCATAGTAGGCACCCCTGAATTAATTGCCTAGCGTAGTATGCGGACGGGCGTGTGGGAAAGTAATTCCGCGGTCACATGCACGGGAATCTTCGCAAAATCGACCATATACGGCGTTTGCGCGGCATACTTTACGGAAGTCTCCGCAAGGAATGCCATGCTGGAGCCTCTTTGCGGTCGGTCATGCGGAAGCATCCGTAAACCATGCCGCGGCGGAGTCTGCAAATGATGTATCTTACGGAACGCTCCGAGAACCATGCCAGCAAAAGACGTTTTTGCGGTCCGTCTCAAGGAAACTTCCGAAAACCATGCCACAAAGAAGCGCTATTGCGGCGCATCTTACGGAAGCTTCCGAAAAACACGGCGCAAACGGGTACCCCTGCGGCATATCTCACGGAAGACTCCGCACAATGAACCGCGAAGAGAACAATCTGCGGATCAGTTTGCGGAAGACTCCGAGAAACAAACCGTTTTGAGACCACCGCGCGGTCGGTCATGCGGAAGGTTCCGAGTAATGGGGCGCCACAGCGGCAATCTGTGGCACGTCGTACGGAAGGTTCCGAGAAACACACCAAGGAGGAATCCAGAAATGGCATATCTTACGGAAGCTTCCGAAAAACAAGCCACAAACAAAGCGCAAAACAGCACTTCCAAGCGCCCATAGGCGCTGAATACGGTGGACAACGGCGAAGTTATCCACAAATTCCAAATCGGGATTGCACGACATTCGACACTCTCCTACCGTCGAAAGCATGAAGATAGATTCGCAAATCGAGCGACTCCTCGACGAGTCCCAGAACGCACACCGATGCGCGGTGACGACCGACGTCAACCTGCGCCGCAAACTACGCCGCAGATGCGAAAGCGGCGAATTGACCATGCCATATCCGCAACTGTTTGCGCGGAAGGAAACTTGGGATGCGCTCAATCCGCGCGAGAAAAAGAGACATGTCATACTCGCCCTGGCAATGGTGCGCCCCGACTGGATTTTCTGCGCACAGAGCGCGGCTTGCCTGTACGGCATCGAGCAGTCGTACCAGATTCACGACAATCCGATGATCCACATCGCATCCACACACGAAAGCGGCATATACCGGGCCAGGCGGAGTGATGCCGTCATACACCGCGTGTACACGCCAAATCCGCAATACAACGTGATCAATGGAGCCAAGGTCACCACACTGCCGTGCACAATCTACCAATGCGCGCTCGTGCTGCCGTTCGAACAGATACTGCCGCTCGCAGATTCCGCAGTACGCAGCGGTATGGCGCTCGACGATCTGCGACAGTTCCCCGTTCACAGCGCGACCGAGGCACTCGCGATCGGCAACGTGCTCGAATACACCGACCCGCGCAGTGAGAACGGCGGTGAGACGCTCGCAAGAAGCCGATTCATCGAACGCGGGCTCATGATTCCGCAGCTGCAGAAGGAGTTCCCGAATCCGCAGAACCCGGAATACCCGTTCCGCGTTGATTTCATTTGGATTCTGCCGAATGGACGCATGATCGTCGCCGAATACGACGGCATGACGAAATACGGCAATGACCGCAAGACCATCGCAAACCACGTGCACCGGGAGAAACTGCGCGACGAAGCGCTGCGGCAACACGGCGTCACCGCGATCATCCATTTCGATTATGAGGATTTGCTCAATCCCAACGAACTCATTGCCAGGCTCGTCGCCGCCGGTGTGCCGTACCGCCGCTGAGCATGCAGCGGATCTGGTCGCGGCATGGTATGCGGAAGATTCTGAGAACCGTGCCGCAAACGTAGACTTTTGCGGTCGATCATGCGGAAGACTCCGTAAACCGTGCCTCAAAAGGCATCCCGCGCGGCACGTCTTACGGGAAGTTCCGAGAAACCGGCCATCGGACAGTCTGGAAACTGCACTTCCTAAGGGCGCCTCCATGAAACTGGCTGCGAAAGGAGCTTATGCGGCATGGCTTACGGAAGGTTCCGAGAGTCGTACCGCAAATGGAGACTTCCGCGGTCAGTCTTACGGAAGGTTCCGTGAAAGCGACTATATTCAGGTCACTTTGCGGTCGAATATACGGACGACTCCGAAAAACAGACCACGAAACGGGGTCTGTGCGGTACAGCTTACGGAAGACTCCGAGAGCTGTGCCGAAAATACACGCGGGCGCCGGATTATGTGAGAGTCTGCAATATGCGCAGCTCGCACTCGCCATAATGCAGCGTGAGCGCGAGGTCTTCGCCGACGCTCAGATGCACGCGCTCGCCGGTCTGCGGATCGAACACCGTGAGAGGAGATTCCGTCGCGCGAATGTGGGCGGTCTGCGGGGCATCGGCGTTCAATCCGACGAACAGCAGCACCTCGTCGCCGCGGAACGTATTGCGAATGCCGAGCGGAACGTCACCATGCACCGGGTCTGCGAGCAGACTGTCGAGCACCGGCACGCCGACGCCGTCCGGATGCGTGAGATTGCCGTCAGCATCGAACAGCGGGGCGAGAGGAGCGGAATCGGTCTCGCCAAGCTTGTCGGAACAGTAGATCGGGCCACCGCTTATCCAGCGCAACAGCATATGCGTGCGCGCGTGCGGGTGGCGGGTCCAGAACATATCCCAGTCGCAGTAGCAGAGACAGCCTATGAGCAGCGAACAGTACGCGTTCTCGATGGCATGCTCGGCGAGCGATTCGGGAATGTTCGGGAAGAAGTCGTCGCTCGTACGGGCGACTCCCTCAGCACAGCGCTGCCAATAGTTCTCGGGAGTCATGCCCATGCAGTGGATCACGGCGAGATGCGCGTATTCCCAATCACCATTGTCATCTTCGTGACGTATCCAGTTGGTGGCGTATTCCACGGCATCATGGCGAACGCCTAGAGACGCATAGGATTCCAGGCCGCGCGTGAGCACAGGAAGTGTGCCCTGCGAATCCACCTTCACGAAGTCGATGCCGGCGGCGTCCAAGTGCGTGTTCCATGTACGCCAGAACAGCGCTGCACACTCCGGATTCGCAGTGGGGATTGCCATGCCATTGGGCAGTGTTTCGAACGCGGATCGACTCACGAGGAGCTTGGGGTCCTCAACGCGCGCGTCCCCATCCGAATACCCCTGCTTGTAGTACTCGCGCCAATCATCGTCGGATTCGGGCTTGCCGGCGAGCGCGTCCACATCCACGCCACGCCAATACCCTTGGAACGCCTGCCATACGCCGACGTACCGCACGCCGAAGTCGTGTTTGAGCACGTCAATGGTGTGCGAGAGTCCCTGCGGGAAGCGCGTTGTGTCGGCGTCAAAACCGGTTAGCTTACCGTTCTCGACTTGAGACCAACCGTCGTCTATGAGCACCCACGAAACGGGCACGTGTTTGGCGGCGAACTCCTCCATTTTGGCGATAATGGCCTGCTCGCTCACGTTCGTGCCGAGCGAGTCCCAGGTGCACCAGCCAAAACCGCGCAACGATTCCGGCAGAGTCTGCTTCCACAATCTCCCCAAGCCACCGTTCTGCAACATGACCCACTCCGCGCATCCCCGAATCAGCTCGTAAGGATCCTCGACTTTCCGATCGCTTTGCCGATGGACGAGCAGTGGCCCCTGCAATTGCACATGGCCAACCTGATTCGTGGAGACATCGAGCAGCAAGTCATTGTCGCCTCGCCCATCGCCGCGAATGTCAACGCGCATCCCGTGACAGAACACCGGTATCATCACATGCCACGCCTTCGCCGATTTCCACAGCACCAGCTGGGTGCGCTCCGGTATGTCACAGAAACGCTCGACCCATGCCGGCCGCATCCACCATTCCTTGTGCTGGTAAAGGCACAGAATCGGCCCCACTGGCTTCGATCTGCCTAATTGCAGCCGTACGGACACCGACCGCCCGGCCAGCAATGTGGGACGCTCGAGAATCGGATTGGATTCCGGAAGCTGCGCACTTATCTCCGTCACCGTTGCGCTACGCAGTGTGCGCCACGGTATTCTGTGTTCGCTCACCGAGTCCGGGGGCAGTTCGACTTCGCCGTGCTCATCGAACGGCCCGCATTCGGTATGCGCCACCACTGATCTCACCGTTATCATGGGCGTCTCCCTCCTGCCGTTCTTCGTTGACCTGCATTGGTTCCCGCCACAATAACCGGCTTTGGCTGCCGTTTCCAGCCCGCCACGCCGAGCGTCATTACCCCCTCAGCGAGACAGCAGCGCGCACTGCCTAACGCGCATTTGCTTGCAACTCCGGTCTCGCGCGAGCAATCACTGACGTGGGCGACCCGGCTGCGCGCCGTTCATGCAACTCCAGTCTCATGCGGGCAATCTGATATGCAATTGGGTGTCGTTATTGCAAATCTGGGCTCAGATTGGCTCTTGGATCGCAGATTATCTCGCCGTATTTGCAAACGCAGTCTCATCATGGGCAACTATGACGCGTCTGCCGGGTCCCAGCGAGACCGCTGCTGCAGGACAGGCAATCTAGGAGCGCGCAGACGTGCCTTTCTCGCAAACCCGACTATGGCAAGGCGCTCGCGAACCGCTTGCCGTGCCATATTTGCAAACTCAGTCTCAATTTGCGGATTTTAATATGCAGATACAGCCACAGATTCTCGCACTCCCGGATGCGCATCTGCAATCTGCGTAAATGTGTAAAAAGGGACATCGCAGACCCGTGCACGTCCCCAATTACGCAAAACAACAGGGCAACAGAACGCAGGCGATCGCCGCCGGAAGACGCGGTGCCCGCTACAACTCTGCGGGAAAGAACTCTGCGTGAAAGGGAACGCTAGCTCTGCGTAAAAAGGGACATCTCCGACCCGCAGATGTCCCAAATTACGCAAAGGAAGAAAAGGAAGAGGGGAAGCAGAGGCAAAGAATTACTGAAAGTAATAGTCTGCGTAAAAGGGGACAGACAGAACGCCTATCTGTCCCCAATTACGCAGATGCGCTAGCCGCCCATGCGCCACTCCCCGCCCATGCGCTACCCGCAGACGCCCGCTCGCCGCTCCACTCCCGCAGCGCAGGCGGCAGAACGGGTCGCGGGTTACTTCACGGCACCGCGCATCACACCGCCGACGACCCACTTCTGGGCGAAGATGTAGACGACGAGCACGGGGGCCATGGCCATCAGGTAGCTCGCGAACGCCTGCGGATAGTTCGTGGCGAACTGCGAGCTGAACACATACTGCGCGAGCGGGATGGTCTGGTTGCTCTGATCGGTGAGGATGATAAGCGGCAGCAGGAAGTCATTCCATGCCCACAGTGCGGTCATGATCGCAATCGTCGCGTTGATGGGCCCCATGAGCGGGAAGATGATCTTCCAGAAGATGCGCCATGTGCCCGCACCGTCGATGCGCGCGGCCTCTTCGAGCGACACCGGGATTGAGCGAATGAATCCGGTGGCGATGAACAGGTTCGTGCCGAGGCCGAGAATCACGTACAGGACGATCAGGCCGGCCTGGTTGTCGAGGTGCCACGAGCCCATCTGCTTGGCGAGCGGCAGCATGACCACCGGGAACGGCACGAACATGGCGGCGATGAAGAAGTAGTAGAGGAAGCGGAAGAAACGCTTGTCCATGTTGCGCGCGATCGCGTAGGCGACGAAGGTGTTCGTCACGAGCGTGAGCGAGACGGCGAGCACGGTGATGATCGCCGAGTTGAGCGCGGCGCGCGGGTAGTCCACTTTGGCCGAGGCGGCCGCGAAATTGCCCCACTGCCAGCTCGTCGGCAGCGAGAATGTGCCCGCCTCCGCCGGCGTCTTCAATGCGGTGACCACGGTGAAATACAGCGGCACGAGAATCGTGAGGCTGAACACGGCGACGACCGCGGTGAGCCACCAGTTGATGCGGCGGTCCTTGCGGAACTTCTCCGCTTTGGCCGGCGCGGTATTCATGGTTGCAGATTGTTGCGCAGACTGCTGCGACATGGTGTTTGCGGTTGCGGTGGTCATGGTCTCACACCTTTTCCTTGCTGCCGAAGAACTTGAGCTGAATGAACGCGATGATCGCGAGGACGATGAAGAAGAGCACGGCGTTCGCCGTCTGGTATGCGTACTCGCCGCCGGTGAGACCGCCCTTCCAGATGAGGTAGGTGACGGTCTCGGTCTTCGAGTTCGGGCCGCCGTCGGTGAGCGCGACGACCTGGTCGAAGGTGCCGAGCGCGTTCTTCATGGTGAGTACGAGATTGATTGTGAAGAACGGTCCGATGAGCGGGAACGTGATCTTCCAGAACTTCTGCCAGGCGTTCACGCCGTCGATCGCGGCCGCCTCGTAGACCTCGGAGTCCACGGTCTGCAAGCCGGCGAGATAGATGAGCACCGAATAGGCGACGCCCTGCCACACGGCGAGGAACACGATCGGAATCCACGCATAGCGCTCGCTGGTGAGCAGCGACTCGCTCAGCCAGCCAATGCCGAGCGCCTTGCCGAGCTCGGGCAGCGGCTGCATGAAGATGTACTTGAACACGTAGCCTATGACGAGCACGGCCAGCGTGTACGGAATGAAGTAGATTGCGCGGAAGCCGTTCTTGCAGGCGATCTTGCCGTTCAGCGCCACCGAGAGGAACAATGCGATCACGTTGATGAGCACGGTGATGGCGATGGCGATGAGGAATGTGAACAGATAGGCGTGGCCGACCCGTTCGTCGCGGAACAGGGCGAAGTAGTTCTGGAACCCGATCCAGTTGCAGCTGCCGTACCCTTGCGAATTCGTGAACGAGTACATGATGCCGCGCACGAAGGGCACATACAGGAACACCGCGAAGATCACGGCGGCCGGAACGGCCATCCAGTAATAGGCGTGGTCCACCTTGCGGCGCGAGAACGCGGAGACCCTGCGTTTGCGGGGCGGTTTGCCCGCGGGTGTGCGCGAGTGATGCGTGTCGATGTCATTCGCAAGCACGTCCTCCATGGCGCGCGCCTGCTGGTCGGCATTGGCCAACGAAGTCATTTTGCTTTCCTTCCCTTGTATCCCGGCCGCAGACTACTTGCGGAAGTCACGAGCCTGGACCTTGTTCCACTCGTTCTGCATGGAGTCGATGAACTGGTTCACGTTGCCGCTCATGATCGCGGACTGCAGGTAGCCGCCTATGTTGATGGACGACGGAATGTAGTGGTCGCAGAAGTCCGCCACACGGTTGCTCTCGAAGAACGGGCGCACCGGCTCGAGCGCCTTGTTGCCGAAATAGGTCTCCTTGAGCGGCGTGATCGCGGACTGCGCGTCGGCGTAGTTCTCGAGCTGCTTCTTGCTCATGAGGAACCGTATGAAGCGCATCGACTGTTCCTTGTGCCTGCTGTTCGCGCCCATTGTGAGGATCACGTCGTCGCCGGCGGTGAGGATCTGCTTGCTCGCATCGTTCGTGGCGGGCATCTGGGCGAAGCCCAGGTCGATGTCTTTGTTGACCATCGTGATCTGCGGAATCGCATAGGTACCGAGCGGAATGATCGCGGCCGTGCCCTTGGCGAAGTTCTGCGTGCCTTGCTGGTAGGTGACGCCCTTCTCGCTGTCTGCATACTTGAACAGTTCGATTTCCTTCTCGATCGGTTCGGTCCAGATCTGCTTGAACGTGGTGTCACCGCTTTTCAGCGCGGCATATTCGCTCTCGGGAACCAATGTGCCGGCAAGCGAGGCGAGGGGCGCCTGCGTGGTCCAGGCATCGGCGAGCGTGGCCTGCACCGGGTTGATGCCCGCATCACGGAATTTCTTGAGCATGGCAATGAATTCATCCCATGTCTGCGGCGGATTGTCGGGGTCGAGACCGACCTTGCGGAAGAGATCCTTGTTGTAGATGTAGCCGGAGGCATTGCCCGCGAACGGCAGGCCGTACAGTCTCTTCTTCGCCGGGTCCGAGGTCTGCACGAGGTTCTTCGCGATGTTCACCATGCCCTCGTTGAGTTCGCTCACCAGCGGGTCATCGGTGAAATCATGGAACACCCCGGAGGCGGCGAAGGTGCCGAAGCTGTAGTCGCCGTTGAAGGTAATCACGTCGGGCACGCGGTCCTTCACGAAACGCGTGCGCAGGTCGGTCTGCGCATTCGCCGAGTTGTTGATGTTGATGCGAATGTCGGGGTTCTCTTTCTCGAACTCCTGTGCCGCCTGCTTGAACCAGTCCGCGGCCTCGGCCTTGAACTGGAAGAAATCGAGCGTGACCTGCCCGCTGCCGGCACTGTTGCCGCAGCCCGCCGCGCCCACGCCGACCGCCAACGCGCACACCGCCGCGCCGATGCCGCGGAGCATGCGTCGCATGGCCGAACGTCTCATCCGTGTTGCGAACTTCATTCTGACTCCCTTGTCCATTTCCACTTTCCATCGCCGATGGCTCCCTTACCCCGGCTGACGGTTGCCAGTGTATGGAACCGCCCTTTTCATTCCCACCACCCCGCGTGCCTTGAAACAGTGTAAGTAATTGGCGTATATTTATATACTCATGGAAACTAATTCGGATTCGCTTGATTTTCCACGCTGGTTCAGTCGTTCGGATGCTACGCATAATGTGGCGCGCGGCATCATGCAATACGGCCCGATCGCGCGGACGCCGCTCGCGCAGATCTTCAATCTGTCGCAGGGCGCGCTCTCGCGCATCACCAGCGATCTCATTTACGACGGCGTGATCGAGGAGATGCCGGCCGGCAGCACGCAGGCGGGCAGATTGCCGCAGGGATTCGACCTACGCGAATCAAGTGAACGCCGCGGCCGCCCGCAGACCGCGCTGCGCATTCGCGAGGACTCGCATGCCTTCGTCGGCGTCAACATTCACGACGGCGCCATCACGGTGTCCGAGGTGAACACGATGTGCCGCCCCATCGGCAGTGACATCACCGAAACCGTGTCGAACACCGCCCCACAGGCCGTGGTCGAGCAGATCACCCGCATGGTGCGTGAACTCGTCGCCGCCTCCCCCGACGCCCCCGCGCCCACCGCGCTTGGTCTTTCGCTCGGCGGCCACGTCGAGGACGACCGTTACGTCACCTTCGCGCCGTTCCTGTACTGGGATTCCAGCGTTGACCTGGGCGGCATGCTGCAGCGGGACACCGGCATTCCCACCAAGGTGTTCAACGACCTCGACTCGGTGCTGCTGCACGAATGCTGGTTCGGCGACGCCATTGGCGTTCCCAGATTCGCCGTCATCACGATGGGCGCCGGCGTGGGCTATTCGATCTCCGACCACGGCGACCCAATAGACAACCCCGACAAAAGCTATGGTCTGGCCGGACATGTGCTGATCGACCCGGAGGGGCCGCGCTGCTCCTCCGGGCATATCGGCTGCTCGCAATGCCTGACGTCCGACTCGATCGCCGAGGAATACTCGGGCATCATGGGGCGTGTGACCACCTTCGAGGAGTTCTCGCACGATCTGCGGGCGAACCGGCCGCAGGCGCGCAGACTCGCCGAACGCACCTGCTACCGGCTCGGCGTGCTTGTGGCGACCGTCTCGAATCTGGCGATGCCCTCACGCGTGCTCGTCAGCGGGGAAAGCTCGTTCATTGCGAAGAAGAACCGCGAGTTCATTCGCAAGGGCATCGATGCCTACCGGCACAGCCAGGCCGCGCCGGTCGAATTCTCGATTCCGCGGTTCAGCTGGCGGCTGTGGTCGGATTCCGCCGCCGCCCGCGCCATCGCCACCTACATTAGCTAGCGAAGGCGCGGCCGCAATGGCGTGCTACACGCGCGTCACGCTGAACAGCACCGCGTTGGCGGGGTGAATGCTCGGCGGTCGCAGACCGTAGCTTGCGAGTGCCTCGCCGGTCATCTCCACGCCGTTCGCATTCCACCAACCGAGTTCGCTCTGCCCGTTGCCGATCTCGCCGAAGGGCTCACCACTCGCCATGTTCAGTGCGAGCGGGCGCACACGATAGGTGGCCTGCGCGTCGAGTCCGGGGAGCGCGATGGGCGCGGCCGGGTAGGTCTGCGACGTGGTGAGCTGGGTGAAGCGGTAGACGGCACGCGCACCATCCGCGCTGATCACACCGTCCACGCGCACGGTCGGGTCGGCTGCATCGTCATGCACGGCGACGCCATGTTCGAAGTCGACGCGGTGCTCCTTGTAGGCGTGCACCCATTCGCCCAACAGGTCGAGGTCGTGCTGCGGCTCCTTGAGCAGATTCCATTCGATGCCCAGATGCCCGAAGAACGCCATCGCCATGCGCATCTCCTGACTCGTCGCGCGGTGCGTGGAGTGCGCGGGGCTGGCGCCGACATGCTCGCCAATCATCTCCGGAGGCACGAGCAGCGACGTGTAGCGCTGGATGTCGGCGCGCTCCACCGGATCCACGCAGTCGGAGGCCCAGATGCGGTCTGCGAGCTCGAGAATGCCCATGTCGACGCGGCCGCCGCCCGACGAGCAGCTTTCAATCTCCAGGCCGGGGTGGGAGGTCTTCAAGTCGTGGAACATGCGGTAGACGGCGAGCGTCTGCCCATGGACCGCGCAGCTGCCGGTGCGCGGGGAGACCGCCTCGGTCACGTACTTGTTGTGGTCCCATTTGATGTAGTCGATGCCGAGCTCGCCGACGAGCGAGTCCATGCAGCCGTACACATACGCATACGCCTGCGGATTCGTCAGGTCGACGACCTGCTGGTTGCGCCCCTGCATCGGCAGGCGGTGCGCGGTGGGCATGAGCACCCAGTCGGAGTGCTCGCGGTACATCGCGGAATCCGGGTTCACCATCTCCGGTTCGAACCACAGGCCGAACTCCATTCCCTTGGCATGCACGTAGTCTGCAAGCGCCTTGAGCGAGTGCTCGCCGTCGGGCCACACGTCCTGGGAGATCCGCCAGTCGCCCAAACCCGCCGTGTCACCACGGCGGTCGCCGAACCAGCCGTCGTCGACCACGAAGCGCTCGACGCCGCTCGCGGCAGCCTTGTCTGCGAGCCTGACAAGCGTATCGTAATCATGCTCGAAATACACGGCCTCCCAGGTGTTCAGGATCACCGGACGCGGCTTGTCGGCAATGCCATGCTCGGCACGCCAACGCGCATGGGTGGCGCGCAGGTCGGCGTGGAAGCGTGCGGCGACTTCGTTGAGCCCCTCGCCGAAGGAACCGTAGAGCCACGGCGTGGTGTAGGAGTCCGCGGCATCATGCAACGTGATCTCACCGCCCGCAAGCACTTCCGCGCCGCCGATCACACCGGTCGTGTATGGCAGGCGCTCCGCCGCCATGAGTGAATTGCCGCTCCACGCCACATGCACCGCATACACGTCGCCATGCGTGAAGCCGAAGCCGGGGCGACCTGCATTGAGCAGCAGCGAAGCGTCGAAGTCGGGGCGCCCCACCATGCTCGCCTTCTGGAACCGACCGATCGTCAGCGGCTGGCGCTGCGGTGAACGTTCACGCAAATGATGCCCGGTGGTGGTGAGCAACTCGGTCATGTCGGCCGGCACCGGGAAACCGAGTTCCACCTTGCCGATCTCCAGACTCCCCGCGCCCAGATTGCGCACGTCCGCGCGCTGACGCACCAGGCCGCTGTCGCGCATCTCGCAGGTCCAGATGATCTCGACCCCCTGTTCGGCATCGCTGGCGGTAACGGCAACCCCGGCGTCACCCACCGCGATGTCGGTGACGACGAAACGGCAGAAGAGCTCCACGCCATCGCGACGCACCACGAAACGCGGCTCACCGGTCCATGCCTCGGCCTGCGTGGGCAGCACGCTCGGCCATGTGGTCTCGTCGAGCGCGCCGGAGACCCGTTGCGGGCGCAGGGCGTCCACTGCGCTCACCAGCGTGCGTGGCTGGGTGAGGGGGCGCCCCCAATGCACCACACGCGGCAACTCGTCGGCCACGAACGCGAGCGCGAACGCCGAATCCGCGTCGTGGTTCTCCATGGAGACCACATGCAATGCCTCGCCGGCGTGCGTGGTCGCGTTGAATTCGGAAATCCGTGTCATATTCCCCTTTCGGCATGCGTCGTTGCAATGTGACTACGCTGCCATGCTACGCAATCGCGCATTCCTTGCCATGCCATGGTGTGTTCCGCGCACACGGCAAGTAATTCGGCATGGATCAGGCATGCCGGCGACTGTGGAAGAACTCGGCGAGCAATGCCGTGCACTCGCGTTCGCACACGCCGCCGTACACCTCGGGCTCATGGCCCACATGCGGGTCGCGCGGAATGTCCCACACCGAACCGCACGCCCCCAGCTTGGCATCCCAGCCGCCGAACACAATGCGGCCGATACGCGTCTGCAGGCAGGCCCCCGCGCACATCGGGCATGGCTCGAGCGTGACGACGAGCGTGCAATCGGCCAGATTCCAATTCCCGCGCACCGCTGCCGCCTCACGCATCGCCACGATCTCGGCATGGGCGAGCGGATCTGCATCGCGCTCACGCAGATTGCGCCCGCGTCCGATCACCTCGCCGTGCGCATCGAGCACGACCGCACCCACCGGCACATCGCCCGCGGATCGCGCCATCCGTGCCTGTGCGAGCGCCTCGCCCATCGCCTCTGCGTATTGTGTCATCGCGATACCGCCCCTGCCTTTGTATGCATGCCATCGTCCGCCCGCTCGCATGCCGAGCGCTTCCACTGTTCGACATCTGGCTTTGCTACGCTCGCAGACGACGGCTCTGCTTATACAGCATACTGAGACCAGACAGCATATTAGAAGATCGGCCATGGCCCATGCCGGCTGCAGACCCCGCGCATACAGAAAGGAAGCCTGTGAGCGTTCTCATTCTCATCCTGTGCATTCTCGGCGCCGTGTTGCTCTCCTCGTTCCTGAGCCGCTTCCTGCCGCGCATCTCCACGCCGCTCGTGCAGATCGTGCTCGGTCTCATCGCCTCGCAGATGCCGTTCTTCCCGGATGTGCAACTCGACCCGGAGCTGTTCCTCGTGTTGTTCATTGCGCCTCTGCTCTACCTTGAGGCGCATGAGATCAACAAGAGTCAGCTGCTCAAATCGCTTAAGCTGTCACTGTCGCTCGCCATCGGTCTGGCCATCTTCACGATGGTGGTCGTCGGATTCTCGCTGCACACGCTCTGGCCCATGTTCCCGTTGGCCGCTGCACTGGCGCTCGGCGCCGCGCTCGGCCCCACCGATGCGGTCGCCGTGAGCTCGCTGAGCCATGAGGCCACGCTGACGCAACGCCAGATCGGCGTGCTCAAAGGCGAATCGCTGTTCAACGACGCCTCGGGCATCGTCGGCTTCCAGTTCGCGATCGCCGCCGCCGTCACCGGCCAGTTCCGCGTTGGCGAGGCAGCCTGGGAGTTCCTCATCACCTTCTTCGGCGGCGCCGTATTCGGTTGCATTGTGGGCGTGCTGGCCAATTGGGTGTTCGAATCCTCGCGCCAACTCGGCTGGGAGACCACCACCACACGCATTCTCATGGAATTGTTCCTGCCGTTCCTGCTGTATCTGGGCGCCGAGGCCGTGCATGTCTCGGGCATTCTCTCGGTGGTGGCCGCAGGTCTCGTGATCCGTTTCGACCGCACCGGCATAGGCCCGAACGTGGCCCGGACGAACATCGTCGCCTCAAGCGTGTGGTCGGTGCTCTCGTTCTCGCTCAACGGCGCCGTGTTCATTCTGCTCGGCATGCTGCTGCCGGGCGCCATGCGCGCGAGCTGGGATAACCCGATGGTGAGCAACTACACGCTGCTCGCGGTCATCCTGTGCGTCTCGACGCTCATCGTCGGCCTGCGATTCCTATGGGTCTCGGGCATGCTGCGCCTCGCCCGCGCGCAGGATTCGCACAAGCGTCGCCGCATGACGCCGGAACGCTGGCGCTCCGCCGCCGTGATGACCTTCGGCGGCGCCAAGGGCACCATCACGCTGTCGTTGATGTTCACGATCCCGTACACCATTGCCGATGGCGAATGGTTCCCGATGCGCGACGAGCTCATCTTCATCGCCGGCGGCGTGATCATCGTGACGCTGCTGCTTTCGAACTTCCTGCTGCCGGTGATCGCGCCGAACAAGGCGAAGGACGTGCCCCGCGAGACCACCGAGGCCTCCATAGAGGTGCTGCGGCGCACGGTGGAGGAATTGGCAGAACTGACCACCGACGAGAACCGCTCCGCCGTGATGGTGGTGATCAACTCGTACACCCAGCGCATCGGCCGGCTCAAGAACCAGCTGGGCACCATAGACCCTTCGGCACGCATCGAACTGCAGATCGACGCGCTCAACTGGGAGAAGGAGTACGTCAAGCGCAAGCTCGCCGAATTCCGTCTCGACCCCACGCTCAGCGAGCGCGAACGCGAGGTCAATGTCGAGGCATGCGAACGCCTGCTCGACCAGATCATGGACACGCTGCGTCACACGAACACGAAACACGACTCCTCGCACGTGGTCTGGCAGGTCAAGGGACGCGCCCATTTGGCACAGCGTCGTCTGGTCCTGCTCTCCCGCCGTGCCGCCAACACGATTCGCCGCAGCACGCCGCTCGTCAACGAAAACGAGATCTACGCGAGTCTGCGCAATCTGGAACTCGGCGCCTTCGATCATGTGATTGACAGGCTGTACGAGGAGATGAGCAGCAACACCTACGGCACGGAGTATGTGTCGTCGCTGCTCATGGATTACCGGCGCGCGGAGGCGGCGCTCAAATCGCGCCCGAACATGGCGAATTCCGCCTCACTCGTCACCCAGATCGAAGACGTCAAGCGCGAGAGCTTCGGCATCGAGCTCAGCGTAATCCAGAACATGGTGGAGGCCGGCGACATCACGCGCGCGCAGGCACGTCAGCTACGCAAGAACGTGTATGTGATGAGCGTGGCCGCCGATTCGAACTTCTGATCTGCCTTCCGATCTGCACTGCACGGCACGGTTCGCGGAAGAGTCTGAATGCGGCGGCAGTGGTTGCGAATCAGATGATGCCGGAGGCGATGTCCTGGTCGAGCAGCCATTGGCGTAGGTCGGAGAACTCCTCCATGCTCACCGCGTGGTCGAGCCCGCGGTAGCCGCGTGCGGTGAGCCAGGTGTGTTCCTCGAGCCATGCGATCGTCTCGTAGATCATGTATTTCGGCAGCACCGTGTCGAGTTCACCGTACCCGTAGAACACCGGGATATTCAGATCGGCGAGAATGTCGTCGTACGGCGTGGTCGCCGGCACGTTGCCCGGAGCCACGAATCCGGAGAGGGAGATCGCCGCACGGTAGCGTTGCGGGTGCACGCGCAGCAGTTCGACGGCGAGCGTGCCGCCCTGAGAGAAGCCGATTGGCACCACGTCGCGGTTCTCGCCCACGTTCGTGGTCACCCAGTCGTCGATTGCGCAGGCGGCGGCATAGGCGTCGTAATCGAGATCGTCGCCCACCGGCACCGCGTCATGGAACCAGCTGTACGCACCCTGCTGCATGGCGAATCCGCGTGGCGACGCCTCCTGCAGCACGAGCGGCGCCCGCAATGATACGAAGTCGCTGTATGGCGCCACATAGCGCATTATGCCGGCGAGGTCGTCCTCATTCGACCCCCAGCCATGCAGGCAGACGAACAGTGGTCGGTTCGGTTGCGCATTGCCGCCGCCTCGCGAGGCCAACGCCTCGGTCACGGTAAGCCGGTCGCCGAAATGCCCGGGCACCACCGAGGCCACGCGGCCCACCGGCGGCTCCATGCGTTTGCGTTCGCCGGCGCTCTGCCCCGCGTACGGGCCCGACGGCGTCGTATTCGCCGCCTCGGTCATTTCACGCTCGAGATTGGCGAAATCGACCAGATCGTCGAGTTCGCGAGACAGATCGTCGAGATGCTCCGGATCATCGGAGGGCTCGAACGGGTCGTCGGGATTCGGGGTGTCATCTGCAGTGCTCATGCGTCTCAATATACGCGATAGTCGCGCATACGTTCATGGCGTTCACTGTGCGCCATTTGCCGGGGTGCCCCCGTTGCCCGTCGTCTCACCGTCGGTGCCGGTGGCACCGGCACCCGTGGTGCCGTCGCCGGCCGTGCCGGCATCGGAAGTGTCGGGCGTGGTGGTCTGCGCATTCTGCTGCTGCGCCTGCGCCGCATTCTGCTGGGCCTGCTGGGCCGCTTGGGCTTGGGCTTCGGCCTGACGCTGCGCCTCCTCGGCCGCCTGCTGGGCCGTCGCAGCCTGCTGGTTCGCATACTCGGTCTGCGACTGCTGCACGGCGGTGCCGGCATCGGTGAGCGTCTTCACCATGGCCGTCACATCCTCCGCGTTCAGATTCTGGCCGTCCGCCAGCTTGCGCGCGTCTGCGATGCGGTTCTCCAGATCGGTGCGAACCTGCTCGTCGGTCACGGCGTTGGCGCTTGCGTCGAGAATCTTCTGCGCGTCGTCTATGGCCTTCGTCAATTCGTCGCGCGCGGCGGATTGCGATTGCATATTCTTCGAATCGTTCACCGCCTTCGTTGCCGCGTCAAGCGCGCTCTTGGCCTTGGTGATCTCATTCGCGGTGTTGCGCAGCGAATCCGTGGTCTTCTCGATCGCAGCCGTGTTGGCATCCACCGCGCATTCGGCCACCGACTGCTGGTCGAGCTTCTCGGCGTCGGCCACGGCGCTCTTCAGCGTGTCGAGCGTCTTCGCATCGGCGACCTGATCGGTGGGTGTGCTCGTGAGAGCATTGGCGTCCTTCAGCGCCGCCGCAAGTGCGGTATGGGCATCGTCGTACGAGTCGCGCGTGTTCTGGCATAGCGTGTATGCGTTCCGCTGCGCGTTGTTCCTGCGGCTGCTCGACCACCATGCGATGCCGCCGGCGATGAGCGCGATCACGAGCACGCCGACGACAATGCCCGCAATGAGCTTCGTGTGGCTCTTGCCGCCCCCGTTTGCCGAATGATGAGGGGCTTCCTCGTCGGGCTCGTCACCCGATCCATCTGCATTGCCGTCCGCATCCGTCGGCGGAATGGCCGGCGGCATCGCGGCGGGGGCGGCCGGTGGCATCACCGACGTCTGCGAATCTACAATCTGCTCCCATTCCGAGGAGACGACGCGCGTCGGCTCTTCCGCCGGCAACGGGGGATTGACCGAGACGCCCGCCAGCACATCGTCATGGGGCGACGTGAACAGCTGCGTGGGCGCGGCATCGCCCGCAGACGCGCCGTTCACCGTGTTCGCCGCATGACGGCCGGCACTGGGCTGGGACGCGGCTAGCGTGAGCGCCGCGGAATCCGCAGGGGTCTCATCCGGCGTCGGCGTTGCATCATGTGCGCCCGAACGCGCGGTGCGGCGCGCGTGATCATGCGGATGCCCGTTCACCGGCGGTGCGGGAATCGCAGCCGTATTCGCCGAGCCCGCAGATTGCAGCTGGGATTCGTGTGCGGCGGCATGCGACGGATCGTCGTCCATGCTCGGGAATTCGAGCGCATCCTTGTCCACTACATGGGTGACATCGAAATCGCGCGGCTCCGGACTCACCGGAAACTGCAAATCAGACGGATTCCCCGAATCAGTCATGCCTCTCCTCGCCCTTCTGTGTCAATCTGTACATACATTCACCGAGACATCAGTCGGTGATCTGCGCGCGATAGAAGTTCTGGTACGAGCGCGACGGCGTCGGGCCGCGCTGTCCCTGGTAATGCGAGCCGGTGGTCTCGGAGCCGTAAGGGTGCTCCGACGGCGAGCTCAGCTGGAAGAAGCACATCTGGCCAATCTTCATGCCAGGCCAGAGTTTCACGGGCAGTGTCGAGACATTCGACAGCTCAAGCGTGATATGCCCCTCGAAACCGGGGTCGATGAACCCGGCGGTTGAATGCGTGAGAATGCCCAAGCGGCCGAGCGAGCTCTTGCCCTCCAATCGTGCGGCGAGCGTCTCGTCGATCTTCACGTACTCCCAGGTAGAACCCAATGCAAACTCGCCGGGGTGCAGAATCCACGGTTCGTCCGGGCCCACTTCGAACTGTTCGGTGAGCTCGCCCTGGTTCTCCGCTGGATCCACGTAGGTATACGCATGGTTGTTGAACAGGCGGAAGAAGCGGTCGAGACGAACGTCAATGGACGCTGGCTGCACCATTTCGTCGGTCCACGGATCAAGCGAGATATGACCCTCGGCGTGCGCGGCACGGATGTCGCGGTCAGATAGCAGCATCAGCTTCTCCTTGCAAAGGACGATGAGTGTTCCTGCGCACGTCGGACGCATGCATACGCTGCCATGCCCCTCGCACGCACATATACGGCCCAGTGTAGTGATACCAAGCGAATTCACCGGCGGCATGAACCGCCACGACCGCACACCCGGCCCGGGAAAAGGCAGGGGCCTGCCACGACGGGCAGGCCCCTGCGGGATTCCGAGAGGAATCAGTGCGTCGCGCGCATGCGCAGGAAGATCTTGCGAATCTCCGAGGCGACGAGCACGATGGCGGCCAGGCCGATGCACTCCAGCCACGCCATCGGCGGCAGCGGCGTGGTGCCGAATGCGGTGTTGAGCCACGGCACGTAGATCACGAGCAGCTGCAGCACAATCGACAGCGCGATGGCGCCCCACAGCCACTTGTTCGAGAACAGCCCCTTGAAGGCGCTCTGCAGGTGCGAGCGCGAGGCAATCGCATTGAACAGCTGGGCGAACACGAGAATCGTGAAGCCCATCGTGCGAGCCTCGACCATCTGGGCGTCGTGGCCGAGCGCATCCACGGAACGGTCGGTGAACACGCCGCCGCTCAGGTGCATGTCCATGCCGATCAGCGTCACGATGGCCATGATGAGGCCGATGTAGACGATGTCGCCCCACATCGCACCGTCGATCACACGGTCGGTGAGCTTGCGCGGCTTGCGGTTCATCACGTCTTCGGTCGTCGGATCCACGCCCATCGCGAGCGCCGGGGCGGCGTCGGTGAGCAGGTTGATCCACAGCAGCTGGGTGGCGAGCAACGGCACCGTCACGCCCACGGAATCCGGGTTCTTGATGCCCAGGAAGCCGGCGAGCACGACGCCGAGGAACACGGTGAACACCTCGCCCACATTCGAGCTGAGCAGGTAGCGCAGGAACTTGCGAATGTTGTCGAAAATGCCGCGGCCCTCGCGCACGGCGGCGACGATAGTGGAGAAGTTGTCGTCGGCCAGAATCATCTTGGCCGACTGCTTCGTCACCTCGGTGCCGGTGATGCCCATGGCCACGCCGATGTCGGCGGCCTTGACCGCAGGCGCGTCGTTCACGCCGTCGCCGGTCATGGCGGCGATGTTGCCCTGGCGCTGCAGGCTCTCGACGATCTTGAGCTTGTGTTCGGGGGCCACACGGGCGTACACGGAGACCTCGGAGGTCGCCTTGTCGAGCTGCTTCTCATCCATCGAATCGAGCTCGTCGCCGGTGAGCGCCTTGCCGCCCTGTTCGATGATGCCCAGGTCGGAGGCGATGCGGGCCGCGGTGAGCGGATGGTCGCCGGTGATCATGACCGTGCGCACACCTGCGCGGTGCGCTTCGGCCACGGCGTCGCGCACCTCCACGCGCGGCGGGTCGATGATGCCAACCATGCCGGTCCATACGAGCTGGTGCTCGATCACATCTGCCTGCTCCGAGATGTCGGAGACGTCTCCCGCGGCATTCGTACGAATGCCCGGCACCTCGCTCAGCGAAGCGGTCTCGAGCGGTCGGTAGGCCTCGCCGAGCGTGCGGTAGGCTTCACGCGAGAGCTCCTCCACTTTCTTGAGAATGTCCTGGCGATCGCCTTCGGTGAGCTTGCGCACCGCGCCATTGACGAAGATGCGGTCGCAGTAGCTCAGCAGCACGTCCGGGGCTCCCTTGGCGAACACGGTGAGCTTGCCCGAGTCGGTGTCGTTCTTCGTGATGACCGACATGCGCTTGCGCTCCGACGTGAACGGGATCTCGGCCACGCGGGTGAAGTGGTGGAATCGCTTGTCGGCGTGCGTCTTGCGTGCCGCCACGACGAGCGAAACTTCGGTCGGGTCGCCGACGATCTCCCAGGTTCCAGGCTTGGGGCCCTCGCGCAGTTCGCCGTCGTTGGCCAGCGTGCCGGCGCCAAGCGTGGCGTAGACCTCCTGCGCGATGTTCTCCGGCACGGCATCGCCGTTCAGCGACACCATATCGCCTTCCGGCGCATAGCCGGTGCCGGTGAGTTCAACTTCGCCGCTCGGCACGACCACGCGTTCCACCGTCATCTCGTTGCGGGTGAGCGTACCGGTCTTGTCGGAGCAGATGACGGAGGCGGAGCCCAACGTCTCCACCGAATGCAGCTTCTTCACGATGGCATGGTGTGCGGCCATGCGCTGCACACCGAGAGCCAGCACGACGGTGAGGATGGTCGCCAGGCCTTCCGGCACGGCGGCGACGGCAAGAGAAACGGCGAGCAGCAGCGAGTCGATGACGTCATGCACGCTATGGAAGCCTTCGAGCACCGCGAGCGCCACCAGCACCACCACGGCAATGATGCACACGGCGATGCCGAGAATCTTCGAGACGTGGTTCATTTCCTTCTGCAACGGCGTGGTGTCGTCTTCGGTGGACTGCAGCAGGTCGGCGATCTTGCCCACCTGCGTGTTCATGCCGGTGCCGGTCACGATGGCACGGCCGGTGCCCTGCGTCACGGACGTGCCGTTGAACACCATGTTCGAGCGGTCGCCCAGTGCCTTGGCCTTCTCAAGCGTTTCCGGCTTCTTGCCCACCGGCACCGATTCGCCGGTGAGTGACGCCTCGGCGATGCGCAGGCTGGCGGCGGCGAACAGACGGCCATCGGCCGGCACCGTGTCGCCTTCGCCGAGCACGAGCACGTCGCCTGGCACGATGTCGGTGGTGGCGATACGCTCGACGCGGCCGTTTCGCAGCACGTTCGAGGTCGGTGCCGTCATCTCGGACAGCGCGTTGACCGCCTCGTCGGCCTTCGCCTCCTGCACGTAGCCGAGCACGGCGTTCACGATGAGGATCAGCACGATCACTATGGCATCGAAGGGCAGCGCCTCGCCGCCCTCGGCGCCAGGGGCCGCATTCACCTTCTCGATGATCCACGCGACCAGCGAAATGGCCGTCGCGGCAAGCAGCAGATAGACCAGCGGGTCCTGGAACTGCTGCAGGAACTTCTTCCACTTCGGCACTGGCGGGGCGGATGCCAGCTCGTTCGCGCCGAACTTCTCGAGTCGGCGTTTGGCCTCTTCGCTGCTCAGGCCGGTGTGGGTGTCCACATTGAGGGCCTCGGCCACCTCGTCGGCGCTGGCGAGCGACGGGTCAACGTCATGCAGGAGCGCCTCCTGGGCCTTCACTTCCTTGGATTCTTCGGCATCCGCAGGTTCCACATGGGGTTCGCGGTTCAGTGCGGATGGATCTATGATGCGATCATCCATAAATAATCTCCTCGGTCAGCCGCGGAGTAGTCAACCATGCTCTGCCTGGCCTGCAACTGCCTCTGCTCGCAACATCTGCAGAGTCTGCATACACAATCTGCACAGTATTGCACAGACTGCAACTGTTGCTGCACGGTTTGCAGTGCCGGCACACGCCTGGCTGCGCGGTTATGGGCATACGCTTTGTCGCGCAATGCTAACGGTTGCCATTATTCCACACACCACGACGCAAGCCTATGCCTGTAAGTGAATATCATGTGTGGCCCCTGGTTTTTTCACCAATTCTTGACAACGGGTGCTGAGAGAATGAGCGCATGGCTACTAAGAAAGGCCCGACCAAGGGGTCGGGCGGTAAACATCGTAATTCCCTGCGCGGCAAGGGCCCCACCCCGAAGGCCGAGGACCGCGTCTACCATAAGGCATACAAGGCGAAGAAGCAGGCCGAGAAACGCCAGCGTTCCGATCCGCGACTAGCCGCACGCCGTCGCGCCGCACATTTCACGTCGAACTCCGACGATCTGGTGATCGGCCGCAACTCGGTGCTCGAGGCATTGCGTGTGGGTGTTCCCGCCAGTGTGCTGTACGTGGCGAACCGCATTGAACACGACGACCGCACGCGCGAAATCGTGCGTCTGGCAGGTCAGCATGGTCTGAACCTGCTGGAAGCGGACCGTTTGGAGATGGATCGCATCGCACGTTCGGGCAATCACCAGGGCGTGATCCTCAAGGCCGACCCGTTCCAGTACTCGTCGCTGCATGAGCTGGTGGAACGCGCGGAGCGCAAGGCACGTGCCATGGAGATGGCGGATTCCAAGGCCTCCCGCCTGAGCGCACGCCCATTGTTCATTGCCCTCGACGGCATCACCGACCCACAGAACCTCGGCGCCGTGATTCGTTCCGCCGCCGCCTTCGGCGTCAACGGCGTGATTCTGCCGGAACGCCGCTCCGCCTCAGTGAACGCCGCCGCGTGGAAGGTCTCCGCCGGAGCCGCCGCGCATATGCCAATCGCTCGCGTCGTGAACCTCACAAAGGCAATCGAGGCGCTCAAGGAACGCGGCTACTACAGCATCGGCCTCGACGGCGGCGGCAGCAAGCTCGTGGGCGAGACCGGCTTCGAAACCGATCCGCTCGTCGTGGTGCTCGGCTCCGAGGGCAAGGGCCTGAGCAGGCTCACCCGCGAGGCATGCGACGCCATTGCGAGCATTCCGATCACAAGCGCCGTGGAGTCGCTGAACGCCTCCGTGGCGGCCGGCATCGCACTCTACGCCACCGTGAACGCACGTCGCAAGGCCGGCGAAGCCGCCAACTGACTCTCTGCCGGGCATCGGTTTCGTCATCCGTTCGGGTTTTCGCGAGTCAATGACGAAACCGATGCCCATGGTTCGTCATATCACCGCAATCTGGCGAACCAATGACCAAATCGGCAATCAGAGTGGCGTACGTGCTGCCAGCCAGCTCTCAGTGCGCCCATACGGCGGCATCCGGGTCGTCCTCGGGATTGTACCCGTCGTCGTGGCCGGCCGCCGGCGCAGTGTGCGCGCCGTTGTTCGAGGCGTCGTCATACGTGTATTCATCGTCGACCACACCGGCATCGGCATCGGCGTTCAGCTCGTTCACCGTCTTCGTGTCGAGCTGGTACTGCGGCAGCACGTTCTTGATGTAGCTTTGCACGGCCTCGGCCATCGGCACGTCGTGGCCGGCTTTCTCGGCCATGTACCAGCGGTGGTCGAGCACTTCGTGGAAGAACTGCGCGGGCTCGATCTGCGAACGGTATTCGCGTGGGATCATGCGCACCGTCGGCTCGAACACCTCGCGCATCCAGTCGGTTGCCACAATCTCGAGATCCTCACCTTCGCGCCAGCTCGAGGCACGGTAGGCGTCGAGGTCGTTGAGCAGTCTGCGGGCCTGGTTCTCCTGCACGTCGAGGCCGGTGAGGCGCAGCAGTCTGCGGTTCGCATAGCCGGCATCGACGACGCGCGGGCGCACGAGCACACGCTTGCCGTCTTCGGCGGTCTTCATCTCGAGCTCGTCCACATCGAACCCAAGCTCGTTGAGACGATTCACGCGCTTCTCGATCTTCCACATCTCGTTCGGCGAGAAGTTGTCGGTGTCGGTGAGCGCGCTCCACAGCGAATGGTAGCGGTCGACGAGCCGGTTTCCTATGGAGATCTCGTCTACATCCGGCGGCAGCAGCTCGCCCGAGCTCAGATCCATGAGTTCGCCGATGATGTTCGTACGGGCCAGATCGATATCGTACTCGCGTTGCCCGGCGGTCAGTTCGATCTGCAGATCGCCCGTCTCGGCGTCGACGAGGAATGCGGAGAATGCGTCTGCATCCTTGAGGAAGAGCACGTTCGACAGCGAGACATCGCCCCAGTAGAAGCCCGCGAGGTGCAGACGCACCATGAGCACGGCCAACGCGTCGATCAGGCGTTCCGCGGTGTCGGGCCGCAATGTGCGCGCGAACAGGGCGCGGTATGGCATGGAGAAACGCAGGTGCTTGGTCACCAGGATCGCCTCGAGCGGCTCGCCGTTGTCGTCATGCCTGCCGGTGACCACGGCTATCGGCTGCACAGTGGGCAGATTCAGCTTCTGCAGCTGCCGCAGCAGCTCGTACTCGCGTTCGGCCACGGTGCGCGTGATCTCCTTCATCGCGTACACCTCGTCGCCCACGTGCACGAAGCGCACGATGTGGCGGGAGATGCCTCGCGGCAGGTTCACCAGCAGTTCCGGCGGCCAGGTGGCAAGCGGCTTCTCCCACGGCAGCGTGAACATCTTCGGGTCCGAGCTCGCCGCTGTGATCTTTAACGTCGATGGCCCGGGGCCTGGCGTCGCGGGATCCTCGGCCTTCACCGACGTCGCCTTCAACGCGCGCGGATCCAATTGCGGATTATCGGTTATTCCCATGCCCTACCCATCCTTGTGCCATACAGTGCGGTATTCAGATTTCAGATTCCTAGATTACCCGCATTCCGCACCGGACACCCGAATAATCTGCAGAAGGAAGAGAATGCGCCCGAATATGCGAAGGACCCCGTGTATAACGGGGTCCTTCGCAGATCATGTCAACGCCCTACCTGTGCGCTTCCGCTTGTTTCCACGTGGATGCGCCGGCTAGTTGAGACGCAGCTCGGTCGACGGGGAGAAGAGGTGCATCTTGGCCGGGTTGACCTTGATCTTGACGACGTCGCCGACCTTCGGGAGCACACGCGGATTCACACGGATCGTGGTGAGCTGGTTCTGGTCGGACATCAGCGTGTCAGTGGTCTTCTGGGCCACGGAATCATCGGTGATGATGTTGCCGTAGATGTAGCCGTCGGAGCCGAGATCCTCGACGTTCACGACCTTGAGCGAGAAGGCGTTCGCCTCATCCGGGGCCGCCAGCGAGGCGTCCTCCGGACGGAAGCCGACGATGATCTCGTTCTTGTCTTCCGGCGTGAGCTTGTCGAGGGCCTCCTTCGGCAGTTCCATGGTGTCGGCGCCGATCTGGGCCTTGCCATTGACCACCGGGTGCGTGTTGATGTTCATCGACGGGGAGCCGATGAAGCCTGCGACGAACACGTTGGCCGGGCGGTCGTACAGCTCGGTCGGGGCACCGACCTGCTGCAGGATGCCGAGCTTGATGACGGCGATGCGGTCGCCCATCGTCAGGGCCTCGGTCTGGTCGTGGGTGACGTACAGCGTGGTGACGCCGAGCTGGCGCTGCAGTGCCGCGATCTGCGTACGGGTCTGCACACGGAGCTTTGCATCGAGGTTGGAGAGAGGCTCATCCATGAGGAAGACCTTCGGCTCGCGAACGATTGCACGGCCCATGGCGACGCGCTGGCGCTGGCCACCGGAGAGAGCCTTCGGCTTGCGGTCGAGGAACTCGGTGAGATCGAGGATCTCGGCGGCCTTCTCAACGCGCTTGCGAATCTCGTCCTTCGGGGTGCCGGCGATCTTCAGGGCGAAGCCCATGTTGTCGGCGACGGTCATGTGCGGATACAGAGCGTAGTTCTGGAACACCATTGCGATGTCGCGGTCCTTCGGCTGCATCGTGGTGACGTCCTTGCCACCGATCAGGATGCGGCCCTTGTTCACCTCTTCGAGGCCTGCGAGCATGCGCAGGGTCGTGGACTTGCCGCAGCCGGAAGGTCCGACGAGAACGAGGAACTCGCCGTCCTTGATATCAAGATTGAGGTCATCCACCGACGGCTTGTCGTTGCCCGGGTAGATACGAGTGACATGATCGAAAATGACTTCTGCCATGTGCTGTTCATCCTTTCATCGGCAGGTACGTGCCGAACGATCCGTTGTGAGGGGATTACTGTGTTGTGTTGTTTCCGTTTGCAACCGTCGTCTTCGACTAGGCCACAACCTTCCACCGCTCCGTGAAGTGTTTCTCTTCGATGAGCTTTCTTCACTATACACAATCCGGCGAACAAAGCAAATCCCTCCGCCCCGCGCACCGTCGCGTGCATATGCACAAGCTTCCCCGCTTGCCCGAACTGGTAGGTTCGTGATAGCCATCATGCCAAATTTGCCGTGCGACACGCAAGCATGCCCACAGAACGGGCACATTGGCGTCCATGTCACGCGCGGAATCGATCGTCCGAGAGTGGATTCGCGGATTGTCTTGATCTTGGCGCCCATGTCACGCGCGGAATCGATATCGATAATAGAATCGGCACTATGACGGCAAGAAAAAGCGCACGACGGCCCGGTCTGACACTGCACACCTGGCAGCATTACACCAACGCGCCCATGTTCGTGCTCTCCGCGTTCTTCCTGTTCGCGTACTCGTGGCAGATTCTCGCAGGCACCCACACACGGCTGTGCAATCTGGTGATCAACCTGGTCTGGGTGCTCTACAGCATCGACTACGCCATCTCGCTGTACCTCGCGCCCAACCGGTGGAGCTGGTTCAAAAGCAACCTGATACTGCTCATCACGATGATCCTGCCGATGTTCCAGCCGCTGCGGCTGCTGCGGTTCGTGCCGATGCTGCACATGTTCAACCGCTCGGCCGGCACGGCCTCGCGCGGGCGCATCTCGCTGTACGCGGTCGCCGTGGTCGCGATGCTCATCTATGTGGGCGCGCTCGCCGAATACTCGGTGGAGCACAAGGCTCCCGGCGCCACGATTACCAGTTTCCCGCTGTCGATCTGGTGGGCGTTTGTCACGGTGACCACGGTCGGCTACGGCGACGTCTACCCGGTCACCACACTGGGAAGATTCATCGCGATCATTCTCATGATCACCGGCATCGCCGTCATCGGCATCGTGAGTGCCATGATCTCGTCGTGGGTGATCGACCAGGTCAATGTGCGCCCGCATCCGGTGATCCCGGCGCCGGCAGTGGGCGAGGACGGAGGCGCATCCCCGTCCGCGAACGCCTCCACGCACGACGCAGGGGGTTGCCCCGATGAGGATTACACGACGGGCGACGAGGACATCATCGACGCGCCGGACCCGCTCAACGGTTCCTCCCTCGGCCCGAGTCTGAACCCGGCGCAATCCAGAATCGTGCAGGCGGAACTGCTGCGGCTCACCGATTCGGTGAATCGTCTGCACAACGAGATCGAACAGCTGCGTCGCGCGGAACACAGGCACATGCAAGCCTCGGGGCAGACCGCGCGCAAATTGAGATGGCACGCGAACCGCAACGGGCATATGCCTCCCCACGACTCCCCCGAAGGCGACAAACCGGCATAGTCGCGACGCGCCCACCCGCTTTTCGCACATTTGTTCGCATCGCGAGTGCGTTCGCTATACGATAGGCGTATGACTGATGTATACGCATTGCAATTGCAGCCCGGAGACGTGGTGGGCGGCTACACGCTCGAGTCACGCCTTGGTTCCGGTGCCATGGGTTCCGTATGGCGCGCCGTTGACGGCGGAGGCAATGCGTATGCGATGAAGATCCTTCGGGCGTCGCTCTCCGATTCCGACGACGGCAATCCGGATTCGCCCGAATACCGCGCGCAGATGGTCGCCCGTGAGCGCTTGCGCCGTGAGGCCGTGGCTATGCGCAAGATCCGCAATTCGGGAGTCTGCCAGATTGTCGACATGGAGATAGACGATTCGCTGGCATTCCTGGTGACCGAACTCATCGAGGGCGAAAATCTGCGTGAGGATGTTCGCCATAACGGCAAGTATGTGGGAGACGATCTCGAACGGCTCTCCAGCAAGCTCATCGACGCCGTGCATGCAGTGCATGAGGCGGGAATTGTGCACCGCGACATCAAGCCGACCAATGTGATGATCTCGGTGACGGGTCCTGTGCTCGTGGATTTCGGCATCGCGATGACGCCGGGCGAAAGCCATGTGACCAGCACCGGGCTCGTGATGGGCACACCCGGCTTCATTGCCCCCGAGGTCATCGAGGGCGCCGAATCCACGGCGGCCAGCGATTGGTGGTCGTTGGCCTCGGTGCTCGCATTCGCGGCGACCGGCGAACCGGTGTTCGGCACATCGCCCATGATGGCGGTGCTGCAACGCGAGGCATCCGGTCACGCGAATCTGGCAGGGCTGCCCCCGCACACACTGGAGGCGTTCCGCGCCGCATTGGACCCCGACCCGGCCCAACGCTGCACCCCACAGGAACTGTTGGAGGCCATTCGAACCGACGCGTGGACCAGTGACGGCGAGGCGATGCTCCCTTTTGACCTTCGCCGCATAGGGCGCAGGGAAACCGATGCGCCCGGGGTGTCAGGCAGCGTGCTCAGTACCCATGAGCGTGTGGAGAACCCACGCACGTTATGGCACCGCCAGTCGTTGCCCACCGAGGCCATGCCGGTGAATGCCTCCACAGGTACGGTGCCCCTCCCCCCTATGGCCCAGGCATCGCATGCGGCAAACGACAATGGCGATATCGTCACACCTTCCTTCAATGACGCCGAGAGCACAGGCGGCACAAGGGTTTTACCCCAACAGAGCTTTCCCCGGAAGTGGGACTCCGAGCATACGGCGACGATGCCCCGGCCGCAACCGACCACCCCACTTGCGGCCACACCACCCCTCGAAGCGGCGACTCAGTCCATGCGCCCCATGCAATCCGCAACCGGGTTCCAACCCGTCGGCCCTGAGGCAAACAACGCAGGGGCCTCCCCAAATCTCGACCAGCCCCAATATGATGCGCCCAATGGCGCTTATGCCCCGCAGGCACCTGCCTTGCCCAGTGATTACGGACCGGTCGCGACTGCGTACCAGAACACCGTGCGCATGCACCGCACCCGCGGGATTCTCCCCGTGCTGCTCGCCACACTGCCGTTGATGGCCTTGGCCGCCGCCTGCCCCATGGGCGCAGGCATCGCCGCCAGCATGCTGATCTGGGTGGAGCTCACGTTGGGCATGAACCTCAACACACATGTGGCCCATGTGCTCAGGCGCAATGGGCAGGAGGGCAGCGGGTCCAAGGTGTTGCGTGTGGCCCAGCTGCCGTGGCATGCCTTTGCGGCGTTGTTCATGTCGCTCTGGAGTCTGTTGCTGTTCTGGGCGATCTATGTGGCGCTAATGCTCGCCGCCATCTATCTCGTGCGGCTACCGGGCGCCTACTACACGCTGCCACCTGAGCCGCCCTGGAGCCGGCTCGACTCCGTGCTGCTGCTCGCCGGCTCCCCCACCGGCATCAACGGCCTATGGCTCGCCATATCGGCCGCCATTGCATGGGCCGTCACGCAATTCGGCCCGTATTCCGCGAATCTGCGCGCGGGTGCGGGCGTGATTGTAGGCCTGAGCCCCAAACAGCGGCTCGCCTTGCGCCCTGACGGCAACCATCGGAACATCCGCCGTTTCATCGTCCTCGGCATATGGGTGATCATGCTCGCGCTCACCATCTTCAATCTGGAAGCCACGCCAAGCATCGATTGGTGGCCCATTCTGCCGTGGTCCGGCTTCTAGAGCCGGCAAGGCGGGAGGCCGGGCCCAGTCCTCACTGCACCAGTCATTCATCAGTCATCCCCAAATGGGAAGAAAATATGCAGCGCAGGTTTTTCTTCCCGTGAAAGACCTCCTATCTGCGAAGAAAAATCGATCCCGCATATTTTCTTCCCGCGAAGAGGCATCTAACTGGGAAGAAAATACGCGGTCCCAATTTTTCTTCCCATGAACACCGCATATCAGGCAGACGGGCCTCGCGAAGCGCATCAGTGAAGCCGCCGTACCGAGACGCCCTGACGAGGCGAGACCCAAGCTCACCCTCCCCCGAATGCCGCAGCTGCACGCGATTGCCAAAGCATGGGCGTTGCCATAGACTGCTTAGGGTAAGGAAAGGACGGGCATGGCCGCAAATTCGAAGCAACCGAAACGGGAAAGCCGGGCTCAACGCCGGCAGGAGGAGCAGGCACGCGTACAAGCCAAGCGCGAGCGACTGCAGAAGGAACGCAGAACACAGACGATCATCGGCATCGTGGTCACCGTGGTGCTCATCGCACTCATCGCCATCGCCGGCATCGCCGTCTATCGCAACACGCACCCGAGTGCCGCCAGGCAGCAGGAGGCGGCGAACGAGCAATCCGCAGCGCAGGCCACGCTCAAGGACTCCAAGGTGAAGCCGGCGAAGGCCAGCGAGCTCGGAGGCCTGCTCATGTCGAAGAACGGCTATAACAAGCCGGTGGAGGGCGTGCCCACCGTGGGAATCTACATGGACTTCATGTGCCCCGGCTGCGGCAATCTCAACCGCAACCTCGACCAGGACCTCGTGAAGATGATGGATGCGGGCCAGATCAACATCGATCTGCACATCATGAGCTTCATGGACCGTTACTCGTGGATCAACGGCGATTCGAACAATGTCGACGATTACTCGAGCCGCACCGCCAATGCGGCAATCTACGTGGCCGAGCACGATGACGACCCGAATCATCTGCTCAACTTCATCACGAACCTCTACGCCAAGGACTTCCAACCCGAAGAGGGTTCCGGGTACAAACAGGTGACCGACGACCAGATTAAGGTCCGCATGGATGGCACCGGCATCTCCAAGGATGTGCAGGGCAAGGCGATGCAGCGCGGCTACGACAAGTGGCTCGATGCCGTGAACACCTACACCCCCACCCGTTCCGAGCTGTTCAACCGCTCCGGACAGCTCAAGGGTTCGATGAGCACCCCGACGATGACGATCAACGGCTACTACTGGGATATGAACAGCAGCGAGGTCACAAGCCACAAGACGCTCGCCGAGGCGTTCCTCGAGGCAATCGGCCTGGCCCAGAACAAGGTGGGTGATGCCGAGGTGCGTCCGTCGATTGGCGCGACCGGCAAGCCGCTCATCGGCTATGCCGACGACAACGCCGGGGCTGCCACGAACTCACAGTGACCCACCCGGCGATAGCGGGGCCACGAAATCTGCAGCTAGACACGCGCGTACACCATGCCCTCGCCTCATGTGAGGTATACTCTGTGACGGCCGTGGATATATTCCACATACCGAGCCGAGATTGTGAAAGCTCTGTGTGACACGCGCGTGGCCGGTTTGCCAGCGATTCCGGGCATCTGCTATGCTCAGCTGTTGACGTCGAGCGCACGTTGCGCCTCCTTAGCTCAGATGGCCAGAGCGGCCGCCTTGTAAGCGGCAGGTCGTCGGTTCGATCCCGACAGGAGGCTCCACGGTTGTGTCTGGGGAGTGTATCGCGTACAATGAAGGTACATTTCCTTTGAATTGATAATTGAATAACACTTACCACGAGTAAGATCCAGAAGTCTTCCCCCCAACCATGAGACTTCTGGACTGAGCAGCGACCCTCCCCTAGCGGTCGCGCTCAACGGGGGCGAGATAACCCCCTTCTCTCTCGCCCCCTATTACCTCAATGGCTTCAGCGTTTCGGCGCTGAAGCCATTTCTTTATTCACGTTCACTGTCTATGCAGAAGGTGAGTTGCTGTCGGTACAATCGATAGCGCATATTCACAAGCACCTGCTCGACGACCACGCCTGCGGCGCAAGATGCAGGGGCTCTGTTGCAACGGAAAACGGGAAAGAGGAACCATGGCGAGACGTTGGACTCCGCAGCGCATGATGCGATTGCGGACCATTCGCATTGCGTCGAGTATGGTCACCATTGTGGCCCTGCTGCTCGGTTTCTTCGTGTGCACACGAAAAACCGTGGCGCTCGAGGTGAACGGCAAAACCACCACCGTCACCACGTTCGCGACCACGATTCCCGGGTTTCTGCGCGAACAGCATGTCAAGCTCAAGACTCACGATCTGGTGCGTTCATCCACTCCGGGCCAGCTCACCGACAACTCCACCGTCACCGTGCAGAGCGCCTACCAGACGACCATCTCAATCGACGGCCAGCAGATGCCGTTCTGGACGGTCGCCGACAGCGCGGAACAGCTCATCGCCTTCTTCGAACAGAACGAAGTGGCCGCGAACCGCATCACCGTGGACATCAAGAACGTGTATAACCAGCTCACCGGCGGACTGGTGATCAACGCCGACGGTCCGGTCACCGTGATCGCGGACGGCAAGACCTTCATTGCCCCCAACGGCAAGCTCCCCGCCGCCTCCATACTCGATTCGAAAGGCATCACGCTGGGCAAGAACGACCGCGTGAGCGTTTCGAAAGACGGCTCGCAGACCATTCTGCGCGTGGAGCGCGTGACCACCAAGGAGATCACCGAAACCGAGGATGTTCCGTTCTCCACGCAGACGATTGTGGACGACTCGCTTGAACCCGGGGCCACTGAGGTACGGCAGGAGGGCAGGAACGGGCAGAATCAGCTGCGCTACCGCGTGACCTACGTGGACGGCAAGGAGGACTCCCGCGAACTGTTGGACACCACCCCACTGTCCACCCCAATCGACCGGATCATCGCCATAGGGCCTGAACCCGTGAAAGAGACGCCCCAGAAGGAAGACAACTCCGGCGCGTCCAACGACGAAGGGCAATCCGCAGACCAATCTGCAGGCAATTCCGCGGGTACGAACGACAAGCAGTCCGCAACGGAAAACAACACCGGAGACGCCGCGGAACCAAGTGCTGAATCCTCCCCCACCCCCTCGGCACAACCGAGCCAGCAGCCCGGCGCGAAGCCGAGCGAGCAACCGACGAGCAAGCCGACGCAATCCGCACAGCCCACACAGAAACCGTCTGAGCAGCCTACTCAGCAACCGTCCGCGCAGCCCACCCAACAGCCGAAGCCCACGCCGACACCTACCCAAAAGCCGACGCAGCAACCGGAACAGCCCACGCCATCGAATTGCCGCCTGTGCAAGCCGAGTCCGAGCGCCGCGCAAGCGTATGCGGCCGGCGCCGCGGCACAATACGGGTGGACCGGCAAGAACTGGGAAGATCTGGTGAAGCTGTGGAACCGCGAATCAAGCTGGCTGTGGTATGCGGAGAATAAGTCGTCGGGCGCATACGGCATACCGCAATCCCTGCCGGGCAGCAAAATGGCACAGTTCGGCGAGAACTGGAAAGAAGACGCCGCCGTGCAGATCGACTGGGGGCTCAACTACATCGCCACGCATCCGAAGTACGGCAGTCCGAGCAAGGCGTGGGCCCACTCCGAGAAATACGGGTGGTATTAAGGAGCGCCACATGTTGGCACGCATCCGGTCTGCCCGACAGTGGTGCGGCCGCGCATGCAGCAGATGAGGACGCCTACACTTGGTATTGAGCATTTGACGGACAGGATCACACAAAGATCACACAAGGATTCGGGAGCAAGCATGGGCACAGCGCAAGCAGACGGCGGGAACCTGCTGGGAGCGGCCGATATTCGCAGAATCGCCGCCGAAGAGGGCATCACGCCGACGAAGAAGTTCGGGCAGAACTTCGTGATCGACCCCGGCACCGTGCGTAAGATTGTGCGCGAGGCGGGCGTCGACGCCGGTGACCAGGTGATGGAGGTGGGTCCCGGGCTCGGTTCGCTCACCTTGGCGATTCTCGAGACCGGCGCCGACCTCACCGCCGTGGAGATCGATCCGCCGTTGGCACAGCGCCTGCCGCAGACGATCGCCGAGTTCATGCCGAATGCGACCAACAGATTCCGTGTGGTCAACATGGATGCGCTCAAGGTCACGCCGTCGCAGTTGCCGCAGCTCGCCGACGCCGCGACGTTCACGCTGGTGGCCAATCTGCCCTACAATGTGGCGACGCCGATTCTGCTCACGCTGCTCGAACGATTCGGCAATCTCGACTCCTTCCTCGTGATGGTGCAGAAAGAGGTGGCCGAACGCCTCAGCGCACAGCCGGGATCCAAGGTCTACGGCACGCCGAGCGTGAAGCTCGCCTGGTACGGCACCGCGAAAAGCGTGGGCAATATTGGCCGCAACGTGTTCTGGCCAGCGCCGAACGTTGATTCCGCACTGGTGCGGTTCGAACGCCATGCCGCAGACGACCCGCGCAATCCCAACAACCGCAGTGTGGGGCGCGATCTGGTGTTCCGGCTCATCGACGCCTCCTTCGCGCAGCGACGCAAGACACTGCACGCGGCATTGAGGAAAATCGTGCCCTCCGGCGCATTCGAACGCGCGGGAATAGACCCGACTCGCCGTGGCGAGACGCTCGACATAGACGAATTCGTGGCGCTCGCCACCGCATGCAAGGAGCTTGAAGCATGAGCGCACCCAACGGCGCCCGATTCCAGACCCCCACGCTCCGCGCAGACTACGCCAGCGTGCATGTGGACTGCCCTGCCAAGACGAATCTCACATTGCATGTGGGGGAACGCCGTGAGGAATGGGGCGGCAGACATGCCTTGGAGACCATCTACTGCGGCGTGGGTATCTACGACACGGTGACGGTGACCGCCAAGGAACCGGGCACCGGCTTCTCCCTCGATCTCGCCGGCACTCATTTGGGAGATCTGGCCGCGTCGACGAGCGATATGCGCAGGAACCACGCCGTGCTTGCCATGTTCGCGATGGCGCAGGCCAGCGGGCACGAACCTGACGTCTCCATTAGCATAGAGAAGCGCATTCCCGTCGCAGCCGGTCTGGGAGGCGGGTCGGCGGATGCGGCGGGCACACTGCTCGCGCTCAATGCGTTGTGGAATCTCAATTGGCCGGTGGCACGACTCCGCGAGATAGCGGCCGCCTTGGGCGCCGACATGCCGTTCTGCGTCACCGGCGGCCTGGCGTTGGGCACCGGCTTCGGCGAGCGTATAAAGGATCTGACCGCATCCGACCCGCGTATCGAACATGCGGTGGGCGATCTGTTCGCAGATGCCCCTTCCGGCGATGGCGTGCACATGCTCGTCGGCGCATACCTGTCGCAGCTGAGCACGCCAGAAGTCTACTCCACCTTCGACGTGCTCGGCGCAGGAGAAGGCGACCTCAACGAGTTGCAGCACGCCGCCGTCTCGCTGCATCCGCGCAGCGGCGTGGCCATCCGCGAAGCTCAGCAGGCGGGCGCGACGAGTGCCTTCGTCTCCGGATCTGGCCCTACTGTAATCGCCGTGGTGCCTGACGACCGGGTGCGCGAGGCGACGCGCGCGGCATGGCAGGCTTCCGGGGCCGTCGACCGCATCATCGATGCACAGGCACCGGCCGCACCGCTCATGCGAGCCGAGTAGCGGGCAGCCGGACCGCCGGGCGTCAGGGCTTATGCGATACTGGAACCACCGGTTACATGTAAAGGATGGACATGGCAGAGAATAATGACGCCCGCGAAGAACGCCGGGAGTATGTGCACAGGCGCCAGACGATCGTGTTCGCGGTCGTGGGCGCGGTTCTCGTGGTCGCGCTGTTCATTTCGTCGCTGTTCCTGTTCCACGTCGGTGGTCTGGGCGAGGTGAAGACCACTGCCGAAGGGGCGGACCACGGTGTGGTGGCGCCCTGCGTATCCCCTGCCGAAGATGGCAGCAAACCGAAGTACCTCGACAGCAAATCCGTGACCACGCGCGTGCTCAATGGCACGAAGTTCTCCGGGTTCGCGAATGCCGTCGGCCGGGCGCTGCAAAACCGCGAATTCGTGGTGCAGAGCATTGACAACTACGACAATGCGAAGGTGGAGCGCACCACCATCGTGTTCGGCAAGAACGCCATTCCACAGGCGTACACGCTTGCCGCGAACTTCCCGGACGCCCAGCTGCAGATGGATGATCGGCAAGACAAACTGGTGGACGTGATTCTGGGCGCCACGTTCCAGAACCTCACGAAAACCGATGAACTGCCCAAGACCGGCTCCGAGATCCCGAACATCGAGGGCTGCAAGCCGGCGAACGACATGAAAGACCTTCCCAAGGCCCCGGAACACACTTCCGTGGGATGACATTAGCCCTCCGGCATGATTGTGGCCGGGGTGGGACCTCGCTTCGTCAAACGCTCGCTACGGCGGCTTCGACGAAGCGGGGGCGTCGGCCGGGGCCCGCACACGGCACACCGGCATTCCCACAGCGCGCTACTCGGCTTGCGAGGCATACCAGTTGTGGAGCTCGGCCACAGCGGTGTCGTGATCGACGGGGCCGTTGTCGAGACGATATTCAAGCATGTGTCGGTACGCCTTGCCCACCAACGGTCCGGGAGCGATGCCGAGTTCGGCCATGATCTCGTCGCCGTTGAGATCGGGGCGGATCGCATCGATGTCCTCCTGCTCCTTGAGCTTGGCGACGCGTTCCTCCATCTCATCCATCGCATGCTCGAACATGAGCGCCTTGCGTCGGTTCTGCGTGGTGGCATCGGCACGCGTCAGCCGATTGAGACGGGCGTAGAGCGGGCCCGCGTCCTTGACGTAGCGGCGCACGGCGGCATCGGTCCACGGTTCGTCCACGTAGCCGTGGAAGCGCAGGTGAAGGTCGACCAAGTCGCTCACCTGCTCCACCACATGGTGGTCGAAGCGCAGCGCCTTGAGCCGTTTGCGCGTCATCTTGGCACCCACCGCATCGTGGTGGTGGAAGCTCACCTTGCCTCCCGGCTCGAATCTGCGGGTCTTCGGCTTGCCAATGTCATGCATCAGGGCCGCCAAGCGCAGCACCAGGTCCGGGGCGGGCACCGGGCCATCCGGGCCGGTCTCCAATGCCACCGCGCGGTCGACTACGATCATCGTGTGGTCGAACACATCCTTGTGGCGGTGATGTTCGTCAATCTCCAAGCGCAGAGCGGGAATCTCGGGCAATACGACATCGGCAAGACCCGAATCCACCAATGCCTCAATGCCGGCACGCGGGCGGTCGGAGAGCAGCAGCTTCGTCAGCTCGTCACGCACACGTTCCGCGGAGACGATCTCAATGCGGTCGGTCATGCGCGTGATCGCCTCGGCGGTCTCGGGTTCAATCGAGAAGCCGAGCTGCGCAACGAAGCGAACCGCTCGCATCATGCGCAACGGGTCATCGTCGAAGCTCTGATATGGGTCCACCGGCGTGCGCAGCACCCGCTTGTTGAGGTCGTTCGCCCCGCCGAACGGGTCTACGAATTCAAGGTCGGGCACAGTGAGCGCCATTGCATTCACCGTGAAATCACGGCGGGAGAGATCTCCTTCGAGCGAATCGCCGTAGCTCACCTCCGGCTTGCGCGAATCCGGGTCGTACACGTCGGAGCGGTAGGTGGTCACCTCCACCTTGACCTCGGTGCCATCCGGCCGTCGGCGCATCGCACCGAGTGTGCCGAACTTACGGCCCATGTCCCAGAAGCCATCGTGTCCAAAGCGCCGCAGAATCGGCTCGAACTGCTCCGGGCGCGCATTCGAGCAGAAATCGAGGTCATGCGAGCGCCGGTGCAGCAGCAGGTCACGCACCGGGCCGCCCACCAGCGCCAGTTCAAAGCCTTCATCTGCGAACATCTGCCCCAGCTCAATCGCTTCAGGCCACACCTCGAAGTTCACGCCGCACCTTTCATTTGCGCCCGCCCATGCGAAACGCCCAATCTGCAATACAAGAACCTGACGAGTGCGCAAGAGCGGCGAAACGCCCATAACGCCACGGCTGCATGCCTTGGCCGCAGCACCCGTCATTCCGCCATCAAGCATACCGATACCCATATGCACATTTATTGAGTATGGTTGGAACCATGATCACTCCCGCAGACGTTGCTCGCATGCATGCCAACGCTGCGGTGAACCATGCCCTGAGCCCCGACGACCCGGATTTCGACCCGCTGGTGCCGGACGAACTCATGTACACATCGCAGACCACCACGGTGCATCTGAACACGGTGCTCGATGAGGCCAGGGCAGTCAAGGCGAAACTCGGGGCGGAACGGATCGAATCGGCTTCCACACAAGCGGCACATATGCCGACGCCGGCGGATATGCCGTCGCACCCGACCTCCCACGAAGCCGCGCAGGAACAATCCGGCCCCTCGGAAGACACTGTGCCGAATCAAGCGCGCGGCACACGTCGTATACCGACTCCGGCACAGGTGGCGCAGGCCGCCCATGCAGCACGCATGATGCAGGCATTGCACGCTACGCAACCCCTGTACAGCTCGCAGCCCGTGCCGGCGCAGAGCACAGCGGTTCCGGCGCACCCCATGCGCAACGCGGCACGGCGTGACCCAGGCAAACCGACCCCGGCAATGATGCCGCAGCGGCGCAGCACCGACCGCCGCAGCTCGTTCGCCTCGCTCGACGCCCAGGAACTGCCGGTGGTCCGCGAATACTCCGCCGGTGGGCTCGTGTTCGACGCGCATGGCCGCGTGGCGATCATCGCCCGGCATTCGCGCAGCGGACATCTTGAATGGTGCCTGCCGAAGGGCCATATAGAGAAGGGCGAGACGCCCCAGCAGACCGCCGTGCGCGAGATTCACGAAGAGACTGGCATCATTGGCGAGGTGGTAGATTCCATAGCCACGATAGACTATTGGTTTACCGGAACAAGTCAACGCGTCCACAAGCTGGTGCATCATTTCGCATTACGGCAGACGGGCGGCGAGCTCACCGTTGAAGGAGACCCCGATCACGAGGCCGAAGACGCCATATGGGTGGATTTCGCAGACCTCGACGATGTGCTCAGCTACCCCAATGAGCGTAAGATTGCATGGCTGTACGCAAGGAAACTGAATAGGCAGGCTTAAACGTGAATCCACACCGCACCGACCTGCGCCACACGGCACGACAGCGGTGCAAGGGCACTGCGCTGCTCACGGTGCTGTTCACGCTCATACTGGCATTGTGCACCGGCTTCGCAGTGCGCCCGGCACATGCCGAGGAGCCCGACGCCACGACGAATACCGACCAAGCCGCCAAACCCGGCGTCTCGATCACGGTCAACTCGATGACGCCGGTGATCACGCCATCCTCCGGCTACAAACTGAATCTGACCGTCACGAACAACACCGACGCGGATGTGGACCACGGCTCCATAGACGCACTCACGAACTTCACCTACAATTTCATCTCCCGCACCGACCTGCAGGAATGGGCCGAAGGCCGAGGGCAGATTCCGCTGCCCGACCTGCTTGTCACCCTGCATGTGCCGCGCATCGCCGCACACAAATCGGTGACCGTGAACAGTTCGCTGCCTGCGAGCGAGGAGATTCTCAAACAGTTCAATTCGTGGGGTCCGCGCCCGCTCGCACTCGACTACCGCAGCGATGACGGCGCGCAGACGAGCACGCTGCACAGTTTCGTCACGCGCTCGCAGGACGGCTTGCAAGGCGAGCGCACACCGCAGCTCCATATGACGATGCTGATGCCGCTCACAGCCGGCGACTGGTCGCTCGACGAGACCACACTCAAGGCGCTGCGGGCGGATCGCTCGGCGAAGACGCATGCCTCCGCCATCGCGACCTTGGACGGCAAGAGCGCCGAGGCGCTGCGCACCAAGGATCAGCTCACGCAGCGCTTCCCCCATGTGCAGGCGCTCGCGGATCCGCAGGTGCTCGCCACACTGCAGGCCCCTCACATGCAGGCGCTCATGCAACCCGCCGATTTCGACATCACCCGCTACAGCTATGCCGACAATGCGAACGGATATGAGAATGCGGGCGTCCCGTTGTCGAGCTGGGCCGCCTCCAGCTCGGTGCAGACGCTGCGCACCGTGCTCAACGACGGCGCTGCCGAACGCCCCGTCTATGCGATGCAGGGTGTGGGTGCCTGGAACACCGAGGCTCTCGATACGGCACGCATGCAAGGGTATGACACGGTGATTGCCACCCATGACTTCGATGATCAGGATGACACCGCCGCGCACACCGGCGTCTATCGCGTGCCCACCGCCCACGGCGACGTCACGGTGATGGCCACGCATCCCATGCTCTCGCAGCTGGCGGCGGGCCAAGCCACGTCGCAGGAGGCACAGGCGGAGACGAACACCGCCGGCCGGCTGCAGAGGTTCATCGCGCAGAGCGCCTTCTACCAAATGGAACAGCCGTACCAGAACCGTTGCCTGCTGGTGAGTTTCGGCCCGGATTCCTCTGCCGCGAACATCGCCGCCTTCATGGGGGCGCTGCAGGAGGCGAGTTGGCTCGATCTCACCGATCTGGAGACGCTCCGTGCCAGCGAGCCGTACATGAGCGGCGATGATGCGGCAACCGTGGCCGACACCACCACCGTCGACCCGGCTGCGTATGACACAACAACGCTCGACACGACCTTGACCACACTGGCGCACACACGCCGTGACCTCCAGCACTTCAACACCTCCGTGCTGCTCGCCGATGGCAGCATGCCGGGCGGGCCCGCGGCACAGACGGGCGATGCCAACAACACCAAGCCCGGCGACGGTGATGCCAACGATGCCGACGATGCCAGCGACAATGCCACGTCAGACACTTCCGGTGATGCGCTGGGCGCCCTGCAATGGAGCAACCGCTGGCTGCAGGCCCACGACGAGCTCGCGCTGCTGTCGCTCAATGCGAACACCGCACGTTCCAGCGCGCTCACGGCCGCCACACAGGCCATGGTCGACTATCTGCGCCAAGGCATCGGACTGACTACCCCCACCAATGTGAACGTCGTCTCCGAATCTGCCTCGCTGCCGGTGACCGTGACGAACAGCCTACCCTACCCGATCTCATTGCGCATCTCGTCGCGTACCGATTCAATGGAGATCGTCACCTCCCGTTTTGTCGACGTGAATGTACCGCCGGGCAGCGAAGCGCAGGCCACGCTGGAGATTCGCGTCTCCACCGCGGGCACCACGGTGGCCAATCAGGAGCTCGTGAATCATGAAGGCGTGCCGCTCAGCGGCATCCACACCACCACGATCACCTCGTCGCTGCAGATCAGCGACAAAAGCGGCATCGTGTTCATCATCATCGCGGTGCTGCTGGGCATTGTAGGTCTGTGGCGCCAATTCCATCGCAAGAAGGACCCCGACGAATGAGCTCTTCCATAGGACGCAATTCGCTCATCATGGCCTCGGGCACGGCCGCGAGCCGCATCACCGGCCAGATTCGCACGATTCTGCTGGCGGCCGCCATAGGCACCACCGGTATGGCAGCCAATGCCTACCAAGCCGGCTCGATGATTCCGCAGGTGATCTTCACGCTCGTCTCCGGCGGCGTCTTCAATGCCGTGCTGGTGCCGCACATCACGCGTACGCTCAACAGCGACAACGCCCAGGAGACGCTCGACAAGATCGTCACCTTCGCGCTGACGCTGCTGCTCGGCGCCACCGTGATCATCGCCGCGCTCACCCCCGTGCTCACCCGCATCTACGTGAACGGCAGCCCGGATCTCGTGGGATTGTCGATGGCATTCATGCTGTGGTGCACCCCGCAGATTTTCTTCTATGGCCTGCATATGCTCCTCGGGCAGATTCTCGCCGTGAAGAACCGATTCGGCGCCTACGCGTGGAGTTCCGTGGGGGCGAATGTGATTAGCTGCCTCGGCTTCGGCGTGTTCATTGCGATGTTCGGCAATGCGGCGCAGCAGCCGATCGGGTTCTGGACTCCCGCCACCCTTGCGCTCACCGCCGGCACCTGGACGCTTGGCGTGGCATTCCAAGGCCTGGTGCTGCTGATTCCGCTCAAACGGCTTGGCTTCCACTTCCACCTGCGCTTCGGCGTGCGTGGCATTGGCTTGCGGTCCATGGGCCCGGTGGCCGGCTGGAGCCTGGGCATCGTGGGCATTGACCAGGTGGTCAATGTGATCACCACACGCATTCTCACCAGCGCGCCGTCGATCGCCGAACGCACCCTGCATATGAACCAGTTCGACGTGGCCGGCAACGCCACCTACCAGAACGCCTACACGCTCTACATACTCCCTTACTCGCTCATCGCCACCTCCGTGGCCACTGCATTGTTCCCGCAGATTTCCCAGGCCATCGCCACCAAGGACCTCGACGGCGCCCGCACAGACCTGTCGAGCGCGCTTCGCACCGTCGGCGTCATCATGTGCTTCTTCTCGTCGGCATTCATTGTGATGCCGCTGGCCATCACGCGTTCGCTGCTGCCCACGGTGGGTGTCTCGCAGGCGTTGCTCATCTGCGGTCCGCTCGTGGGCATGAGCATCTGCCTGCCGCTGGCGAGTGCCTACCTGCTCATCCAGCGCACATTCTATGCGTTCGAAGACGGTCGCTCGCCGTTCATGTTCATGGCGCTCATGTATGCGCTGCAGCTCGTGCTCATTTTCATCGGCACCAGGGTGTTCCCTGCCACGGATTGGGCGACGATGGTGGGCCTGTGCATGTCGCTGGCGTACGTGCTGTCGTTCACTCCGCTCGTCGTGATGCTTCGCAAGCGTTTCAACGGACAGCTCGACGGCCGCCGCATCGCCGTCACGTACGGCAAGGCGTTGCTCGCCGCCGCGGTCACAATCATCATCGGTATGGCACTGCGCAACCCCGTCTACTCACTCGCGCAGGTGCTCAAACCCAGACTCGGCGTCACCGGCTGGATTCTCACCGTGCTGGCCACTGGTGTGCTCGCCGTGGTGCTGCTCGTCATCTATGTCGCCGTGCTCTGGGTGTTGAGGTGCGCGGAGCTCATGGGCATCATCGCCACGCTCAAGACACGCTTCGGGCGCAAGAGCGCGGCCCCGCAATCCGAGCCGTCCACGGCTGCCGGGGAATCCGCCGGCACCGCGCCGGCAGTCGGCCGCAGAATATCTGCAAGCACGGCACGACCTGTGGAGATGCCGCCGAGCTTCCCGCCCAGTTTCTCTCCCAGCATCCCCCCGAGCATGCCGCCGAGCTTCCCGCCGAGCATGTCCACCGACCTGCCTGCCGAACCCTATGGTCAGATCGAACAGCTTGGCGTGGTCGAGCCAATCGAGTTGGCCGAAAACCCCGTTGCGCTGCAAGATAATCAGTCTGAGGGATTATCGCGGCCGACCAGTGGCAACAGTAGAATCGAATCAGCTTATAGGAGAGCGCAAAGCACAGATGGGGAGCATATGAGGCCGCACTTAGGAGACACCGTTCTCAACCGGTACACATTGGTATCACCACTTCGCGAGGAGCCGGGACTGCAGGCCTGGAAGGCGAACGACCGCGTGCTCTCGCGCGACTGCCAGCTCTTCATTGTGAACAACAAGGCCGTGCTCAAGAACACGAACGCCGTCGCCGGCACGCTCGCCGCCACCAAGGATCCACGGTTCACCCCGGTGCTGCAGCTGCTCCACGACGGGCCGGTCGCCGTCGTGCTCACGCAACTCGACGCGGGTGTCTCGCTCACCGAATACCTGCAGCGTCCCGATTCCTCCCCGCTCAGCTACGAGGCCATGCGCACCGTGATCGGCGAGACCGGCAAGGCGCTCGCCTCGCTGCAGCGCGATCATCTCACGCATCACGCGGTCTCCACCGACACCGTGCGCATCACCGTGGGCGGCATCCAGCTCGCCGACGCGTCGATCAGCACCGCGCTGGCCGACACCTCGGGAGCCTCGCCCGCCGACAACGACGAGCGTCTCGCCGTGCGTCAGCTCGCCAGTGTGCTCTACGGCATGCTCACGCGCCGGCCGTCCACCTTCCCGCCGAAGTTCAATCTCAACGATCTGCCTGCAGATGTGCCAATGGAACTGTTCGTGATCTGCAAGCGTGGTCTCGAACTGCAGGACGGCACCACGCCGACGATTCCGCTGCTCACGCTCAATGAGCTCGAAGCACTGCTCGGCCCATACAAGCCACTGCACATGCTCACCCGGCACGATCTGCGCATCCCGAACGCGGAGGGCGCCTGCTCCGTGGTCTATGCGCCGGTGCGCCCGATTCTGCCCAGCGATCTGCTCGAACTGCCGGATTCCCTGATCTCCTCGCAGACGCTTCCCTCGCTCACGTTCGCCTCCACTGCAGGCCCCGAATTCGCCGCCGTGGAAGTGGATGACGAAGACGAGACCCCCGGCGAGAAGACGGAATCCATGCCGGCGAACTCGTTCAAGGCGCTCTGGAACAAGAGCAAGGCCTACATGGAGGGCGGAGAGGACGCGGCAAGCGCCATCCCGGAGATCTCGCCGGCCGACGCCACCGAGATGTTCTCGGCCTTCGACCCGAACGCGCAGAACGAACCGCCTATGCAACCCTCGCGCATGACCGTGCCGGTGGATGTCTCCGGCGTGCGTGACGGGTCTATGGATGCAACGCGCGGCGTCACCACCACGGGGCGCATCCCGCTCATCGACGACCAAGGTAACGAAGTGCCGAACGGCACCGAATCGCAGCGTGCACTCGAGGAGGAGCGGAAGGCAATCGACGCCGCGTATGCAGCCGGCACGCCGGCGCTGCCGCCGAGCTTCGCACCGCAGAGCAATCCGGGCGCGAACACCAATCCGCCGCGCGCCTTCACCACCACCGGCGAGGAGAAGAAGCGCAGCAAGGGTGCCACGGCGGCCGTCATCGTCGTGATCGTGGCTCTCGTCGCCGTGCTGGGTGTGGCGATCCACAGTCTGGCAACTGGCGGCACGCTGTTCGGCTTCGGCAAGCAGAACACCAATTACTGGCCGAGCGACGCCGACATCGAGAAGGTGCCGTTCGGCACCCGCTCCGGCGAAGATGTGCAGAACAAGTCGAAGGAGCCGTCCGAAGAGGTCAAGCCCACCCCGACACCCACGGAGACGAAGAAGCCCGAGAACACCACGGCCTACCCGGTCGCCTCGCAGCGCTTCCTCGACCGCCCAGGTGGCCAGCAGGGCTACGGCTATTACATTCACCTCGACAAGAAGGAGGACGTCTCCAAGATCGTCATCAAGATCCAGTCCTCTGGCGGCAAGGGCTACATTCGCGTGAACACGAACGGCGACCCGAACGCCGGCGAGCAGGTGGCCGAGTTCACGTTCGCCGAAGGCGGCACCACCGAGGTCAAGCTCGACAAATCGGTGAACACGCAAGACATCGTGATGTGGGTGCCCATCGATTCACTGCCCGGCAACCAGCTGTACATCAACTCGATGCAGGCGTTCTAGCACGCGGTCTTGCGGCCTCAGGGAAACAATTTCGCGGGGGTGTGGTTTTTGCCACACCCCCGCCGGCATCTTTCAATCGTTACGGGATGTCAAGGGCGAAATCGCAACTGTGGAAAACAGCCATATGTGCATGAGAATATGCGGGAATGGACGAAATCTGACATCCCGTAAGCCACAACGACATCCCGTAAGGCATAACGCGGGAGGAATAATCCAAAACCCGCGCCTATTGTGGGAGTCATGAACAGCACAGCAACAGTACATAACGTCATCATTGTCGGATCGGGCCCCGCCGGCTATACGGCCGCGATCTATCTGGCCCGTGCAGGTCTCAAGCCCGTCGTCGTCGCAGGGGCGCTCACCCCGGGCGGCCAGCTCATCAACACCACGGAGGTCGAGAACTACCCCGGCTTCCCCGACGGCGTGATGGGCCCCGACCTCATGGAAAGCATGCAGCGGCAGGCCGAACGCTTCGGCGCCGAGATCGTGTTCGACGACGTGGAATCGGCGGATCTGCAGGGCGAACTCAAATCCGTGCATTTGAGCGGCGGCCAGGATCTCCAGACGCGCACGGTCATTGTGGCCACCGGATCGAATTACCGGCATCTCAACGTGCCTGGCGAACTCGAATATTCCGGCAAGGGAGTCTCGTATTGTGCGACGTGCGACGGCTTCTTCTTCCGCGGCAAGCCGATTGTCGTGGTGGGCGGCGGCGACTCCGCGATGGAGGAGGCGAACTTCCTCGCACGCTTCGGCTCGTCGGTCACGCTGATCCACCGTCGCGACGAGTTCCGCGCCTCCCAGATCATGGTCGAGCGCACACGCGAGAATCCGAAGATCAACCTGCTCATGAACACCGTCGTCGAACGCATCAACGGCGACGGCAAGGGAGTCACGTCGCTCGATCTGCGCAACACGGCGACCAACGAGACCTCGAAGATCGAGGCGAACGGCGTGTTCGTGGCGATTGGCCATGTGCCACAGACCGGTTTCCTCGGAGGCCAGCTCGATCTCGACGACCATGGCTATATCCGGATCGACGAAACCTCCACCGGCGCCACCCGCACGAGCGTTCCGGGCGTATTCGCGGCCGGAGACTGCGCGGACGCCATCTACCAGCAGGCCATTGTCGCCGCCGGATCGGGCTGCCGCGCCGCCCTTGACGTCCAAAGCTACCTGGAAGACATTCCCGAGGGCATCTAAAATGCTGGCTTAACTTGCCGCAAAGTTGAAAAGACAACTCTGGAGTGGGAATCTGGTCGTTCCGACAATTGGATATGTGAGAACGACCAGATTCCCACGGCCCGCCGGGTTACCCAAGCAGATCGATGATGCGCTGCATCTCCTCGGGAGATGAGAACACAATCTCAATGCGGCCATGCTGTTCGGAGCCCTTGATCGAGACCTTGGTGGCGAACCGTTCCGAAAGGTGCTGCTGAATCGGAGAACCGGCCCACGGGTTGTTGCGGTTCGTCTTCGGCTTGCGCGTCTCCTTGTTCGCGCTCATCGAGACGATCTCCTCGACACTGCGCACTGAGAGACCCTCGTCTATGATGCGCTGGGCGAGCTGCTCCATCTCCTCATCGGTGTCGAGACCGAGCAGGGCGCGCGCATGGCCGCTCGACAGCTGCCCCGCCGCGACCTTCTTCTGCACGCTTGCCGGCAGATTCATAAGGCGGAGTGTGTTCGCAATCTGCGGGCGCGATTTCGAGACGGACTGTGCGAGCTGCTTCTGTGTCAGCCCGAACTCGTCGATCATCTGCTGGTATGCGGCAGCCTCTTCGAGCGGATTCAGCGCGACCCTGTGCAGATTCTCGAGCAGTGCGTCACGCAGCATATACTCGTCGGACGTCGTCTTCACAATGACCGGAATCTCGGTGAGTCCCGCCAACTGCGACGCACGCCAGCGCCGCTCGCCCATGATGAGCTCGTATTCGCTGTCCATGCGCCCGGCGAAACGGTCTGCGGCATGCTCCTCGGATTGCCTGCGCTTCGCCTCGTCAATCTGCTCCTGCGGGCGTTTGCGCACGACAATCGGCTGCAGCACGCCCACTTCCTTGATCGAGTCGGCGAGCTCCTGCAGTTCCTCCTCGTTGAACGTGGTGCGCGGCTGGTACAGATTCGGTCCGATCTGATTCGGATTGAGCTCCACCAGATAGCCCCCGGCGACCGGCTTGAGCTCAGGCGCCTCGCTCTCCTCTTCCTTAGGCTTCGCCGTGTCCGCCAGCGGGGTGCCGTCGAAGAACATGTCGCTCGGGTGGTGGGTCATGGATGAGATCGCAGGCATCGTCGCGCGCTTGCCATGCGTTTTCACCGGGCTCGACGGGCGGTCGGGCTGCTGGGCCGCATGGTGCTCCGCCGCCTGTGGCTGCAGTGTCATCGGCGCGGACAGCTTGTTCACCGTCTCCGCATGAATCGTCATCGCGCCCATTGAGGGGATCGTCGAGCTTAGCGGCGAAATCGGCCCGTCGACGTCCGCATAGGCCTCGGGGTCATATGGGGCCTTCTTTGGCTCCGTTGCAGCCTTGGAGGGCTTGCTGGGTGCCTTTTTAGCCGCCTTGCGCGCTGTCGTCTTCTTCGCGGGTTCCGGCTTCGTCGGTTCAGGCTTCGCGGCCTGCGCTTCGTGCTGGAACTCCTGCTCGTCGGGAAGCGTGGGGAACAGTGCGCCGAGTCCCCTGCCCAACCGTGATTTCGATGCCATCAGTTCTCGTTCCTCCTCGACGCAATGGTTTCCAGCACAATCTGAGAGCGTTCATTGATCTCGTAGGCGGCCTCGCGGTACGAGATGGCACCGAGTCCGCGCGGATCGTACGTGATCACCGTCTCACCGAAGCTCGGCGCCTCGGAAATCTTCACGGTTCGCGGAATCGTCGTGTCGAGCACAATGCTCGGGTAGTGCGTTTTCACTTCCTGGTACACCTCGCGGCTGAGCAGCGTGCGCTTGTCGAACATCGTCACCAACATCGTGGAGACGAGCAGCAACGGGTTGAAATGGGTCTGCACGAGGCCGATCGTGTTGATGAGCTGCCCAAGACCCTCCAGCGCATAGTATTCGGCCTGGATCGGAATGAGCATCTCGTTCACCGCGCACATCGCGTTGATCACGAGCAGCCCCAGGCTCGGCGCGCAGTCGACGAACACGTAGTCGTAGTGGATCTCGGATTCGTCGAGGAACTTGTCGAGCGCCTCGTCGAGCAGATCGTTTCGGTTCGGCAGATCCGAGATCTCCAGTTCCGCGCCGGAGAGGTCGATGGATGCCGGGACCACCTGCAACGTGGGGAATTCAGGGCAGGTCTGCATGACGTCGGCGATGCCCGCGCGCCCCTCGATGACGTCGTAGACCGAAGGGTCGCCCGAATTGTGCTTGGCGCCGAGCGCGGTGGATGCATTGCCTTGCGGATCCATGTCGATCACGAGCACGTTCATGCCGGCCAACGCGAGCGCTGCCGCCAGATTCACCGTCGTGCTCGTCTTGCCCACGCCGCCCTTCTGATTGGCGACGGCGATGCGCCGCGTCTGCGCGGGCTGCTTGAACTTCAGTCGTTCCAATGCATGCAGGCGCGTCGATGCATCCGCGATTTCCGAGCCGACACCGGAATTCTCATGGTCGGAAAAGATTCGCGCAATGGTGTCTTCGGCGCTTTCGAACTCAGGGCTGCTCCCTTGGTGTGTCACGAAGATTCCTCCTCATATCGCAATGTATCCAGTTTCTTCGTGCATACGGACAAACATGCCGTGTTTTGTTTCATGTGAAACGTGTCGTTTCCGCATTCGACCCAGCGCGAAGTTATCCACATCTCCTGTGGATGATTGTGGATAACCGGTGGATAACCCACCCCCATACCAATCTCAGAAATCGGCTATTTTTCAATGGTTTTGCAGATTTCCACAACTCAAGAACACGCCGATGTGCACATTGTGGACAACTCTGTGGATAACCAGAATGCCCCGCCACTACATGTAGTGGTTGAGCCGCTCGAAATCTCTATGAACCTTGGTGCATCCAATGGGTCCGGTAGATGGTCGTCAACGATGGAGTTGGTGGGGTGGGCGCGAGGCTCCGGCGAGGTCGAGGAACGTAAAGGGCGCTTGCAATCCAGCGACGAAGCCTCGCCGGAGCCTCGCGCCCACCCCACCAACTCCGCGCTATACCTATACAATCACTCCCCCATAGGGCGGTCATGAGCATTTGAGTCATCTGCGCGGCCGGGATCGAGGTGGCGGCTACGGAACAGATGAGGAACGTAAGGGAGCTTGCGACAGTGACGAATCTGTTCCGTAGTCGCCAGACCGCCGCAGACATGGCCGCTACTGCTTGTCGACGATCAGCACATGCGTGGGCTCAAGGCCCGGAGCCACCTCAGCTTCCTTGACTCGCGCGTGGCGCCCACCGTACTGCGCAATCACTTTGCGCGCCTTCTCGATTTCGGCACCGGCGGAGCGTCCCTTCAGCGCAATGAGCTCGCCATGCGGCGCCACGAGCGGCAATGTCCATCCGGTCAGCTTCGTCATCGGCGCGACCGCCCGGCAGGTCACCACGGTGAACGGATGCCGTATCGCCTGCGCCACCTCGGGAGTCACCGTGTTCTTGGCATGGCCGCGTCCCGAGGATTTCCCGCGTGCCTGCTCGAGTGCGGCGATCGCCTCCTCGGAGCGCGCGCGAACAATCTGCACATTCTCCAGACCCATCGTCTCCACACATTCGGAGAGCCACTCGCACCGGCGTTCCATCGGCTCGATCAGCGTGAACGTGTGGTCGGGCAGCATGGCGGCCGCGACCAGACCGGGGAATCCGCCACCGCTGCCAATATCGGCGACCGAACGGAATTGCTTGCCGCTCGTGGCCTGGCGAATGAACGGCACCACGGCGGCGGAATTGAGCAGATGGCGCTCCCACAGAATGTCGACGTCACGCGGGCCGATCAGTCCGCGCGGCTCCCCCTCGGATTTCAGTTTCTCGTAGAACGCCCGCACCTTCGGCAATGCGTCGCCGAATATGGTCTCGAGAATCCCGGACTGCTCAATCTGCTCGTCGCTCATCATCTCACTCATACCCCCATCCTAACCACCCTGCCAAACCCCAAGGCGTGCCGATCAGCCGGTTATGGGAAGAAAATATGGAACCGCAGATTTTCTTCCAATCTACAGACCTCTCGCGGGAAGAAAATATTGAATTTCAGATTTTCTTCTGATGCAGCCCATGGTTCACGGGAAGAATATATGCGCCGCGAATTATTTTTCCCATTTGGCAGCAGGTACCGGCGAATCACCGCGGTGCGCGATGGGGCCGGCCGGGAAAGATGAGGAACGTAAGGGAGCTTGCGACAGTGACGAATCCTTCCCGGCCGGCCCCATCGCGCACCGCACTGCCGGTAGCCCTCGACGTTGCTCCACTACTTGCACACTCCGGCCCCACCGCACCGCACTGCCACTCATGTGGCCTGTATGCAAAACCGACGCCACACCACTGGAGTGCGACGCCGGTTTCATCGAGACGAACAGGCGGCTCAGTCGTCGACGAGGAACTCGTCTTCCTCGACTGCCTCACCGTCGGCCTCGGCACGCTTCAGATACACCGTGACATAGCGGTGCGGCTCCTCGCCATGCGAGCGGGAACGCAGGCCCTCGTCACGCACGACATCGTGGATGATCTTGCGTTCGAACGAGTTCATTGGCTTGAGATCGACGGGCTCGCCGGTTTCGCGCACCTCGTCCACGGCATCCAGGGCCATGTCGCGCAGGGTCTGCCGCTTGCGCTTGAGGAAGCCGTCGACGTCCACGATCAGGTGCGAACGTTCGCCGGTCGCCTGCTGCACAGCAAGGCGGGTGAGCTGCTGCAGCGCATCGACCACCTCGCCGTTCTTGCCGATCAGATGCTTGATGTCGGTGTCGTCGTCGGCCACAATCTGGACCATCGGGCGGCCGTTGCGCACGCCCATCTCGATGTCGCCCTCGTAATCCGCGATGTCGAGCAGCCCCTCGAGGTAATCCGCGGCGATGTCCGCCTCCTCGTTGAGCTGGTCAAGCGTCTTGTCGTCAGTCTGCACCATGTTGGCACTCCTTACTCATACTGACTCGATTATATCGTTGGTCTTGCAGGTGGGTGCGGCCGACGACACCGAGTATGTCGCCGACCGCCTTGCCGATATAGCTCACCGGTCCAGGCGACCGGTCACTTCTTCCTGCCGCGGTTCTTGCGCTTCGGCTGTTCGCGCTGGAACCCTTGGGTCACGCGGGATTCGGCTTCCTGCTTGGCCTTGATGAGCTCCTCCTCCTCGAGGGACGGCCGGCCTTCCTTCTCACGCTTCTTGTTCTCATTGTCGTGGTCGCGAATCTCCTTCGCCTCGGCGGCTGGGCTGCCCGGCGTGGGAAATTCGTGCACCTGCCACATGGTGCGCAGCAGGTTGCAGATGTTGTTCGCGAGCCAGTAGATGAGCACGGCGAAAGGCATGGCCACGCCGGAGAAGATGTACATGATCGGGAAGACCCACAGCATGGCCTTCTGCATCATCTGGCTCTGGCGGTTCACGGAGGCCGGCGCCGTGTTGCGGCGCATCGAATAGAACTGCATGTACCACAGGCAGGCGCACATCAACGCGACGAAGATGCCGATCACGACCTTGCCGGTCGTGGTGGCGGTGGTGAACGAATCGGTGATCTTCACACCGAAATACGTGGATTGCGAGAACGACTCCGCGGTGGCGACGTCGAAGGCGCCGAGCGGACTGCGCTTGCCGCGTGCGATGTACGGGATGGCGGAGAGCACGTAGAACATGCACATGAACACCGGGCCCTGCAACAGCATCGGCAGGCAGGAACCGGCCGGGTTCGCGTTGTTGTCCTTATACAGCTTCATCATCTCGCGCTGCATGGCTTCCTTCGAAGCCGGGTCGTTCTTGCCCTTGTACTTGTTCTGGATCTTCATCATCTTGGGCTGCATCGCCTGCATGGCGCGCATGCCCTTCATGCTCTTGTAGTAGAGCGGGAACACGCAGGCCTGCACCACGATCACCAGGAAGATGATCGCCAGTGCCCATGAGATGCCGTGCTCAGGCATGCCAATGAACGTGAACAGCTTGTGGAAGACCCACATCACCCACGTCATGAGCCATTCTATTGGCGTGAGGATCTTGTAGACGAATCCCCAGATGCCAGCGTCAAGAAGAAAGTTTTCGGAATTCATTTAGGCTGCCTGCTCCTTCCCGTGTGATGGCAGCGGGGTAAGTCTCGGCTCCTCATGTGCCTTCGACCACGAACATCTGTAGAACAGCGAGAAACGTTGGGGAACATCGTCAATATCGCAACGCTTCCAGGGCCTGCAGCGCAATAGTCTCAATGCGGCGAGCATGCCACCGCGAATGGCGCCGAACCGTTCGATCGCCTCAAGGGCATAGTTGGAACAGCTGGGGTAATAATGGCAAGAGGGCGGTGTATTCGCCGAAATCCGCCGTTGATACCAACGGATGCAACGAATCATCACTCGCCCTGCATACCCTGTCACGATTGCTCCGATTTGCGCATCACTGCGCGAAACAGCGCCTGAATCTGCGCTTCAAGAGACTGGAAGGAGGCATGCGCCGCCCCCGGCTTCGCACGCAGCACAATATCGCAGTCTGCGGGAAGCTCATGCTCATAGCGATGCGCCAATACTCGGAATCGACGTTTCACCGTATTGCGAACCACCGCGTTCCCCACCGATTTGGAGACGGCCAAACCCAAACGCCTCGCCGGTGCCGCACCGGTCGGGGTCGACGGCGTGCGCACCACGTAATGCAGCACAATATCCGCGTCACTGACCCGACGGCGGCGTTTGAGTACGGCGACAAATTCGCGATGGTTTTTCAGCCGCTCCACTTCGCGTGCGAATCAGGCGGAGAGGGACTTGCGGCCCTTGGCGCGACGGCGGTTGATCAGCGCGCGGCCTGCGCGGGTGCGCATGCGAACGCGGAAGCCGCTCTTCATGTGACGGCGGCGGTTATTCGGCTGGAATGTCCTCTTCATACAAACTCCCGGTTAATTTAGGCCATGCTCGTGCACGGCTCCTCATGAGTCAAGCTCTACCAATTTACAAGCACCCCTACCCGTGGGCGTGATTCATGCACATTTCCACAATTGCCGTGGTGCATAGGCTCGCGAAAATGTACACCGTGCGCTGTGGGCAGATTCGCCGCATTACCCACAAACCCGTTGAAATATGGGGACAATTCGCGCAACCTATCCACATCGGAACCTGTTGCGGGAGCAAAAACCCAGTGTTTTCAACACGCAAGCCTGTGGATAACTTCTGCTCGATGGAGTAAGAATAGTATGTTATCTATATCTGACTCCAAGAATGGGTGAAGTGCTCGATGAACGCAGAGAATCTCGACCCCGCCACGCAGGCGCAGACCATTTGGTCCGACACGCTTGCGTTGATCAAGCAGAACTCCAGACTCACCGCGCGCGAACAGGGCTGGCTCGCCGGGGTCACTGCCGAGGCGGTGGTCGGCACCACGATCATTCTCGATGTGGAGAACGCGCAGACATTGCAGGTATTGCAGACCGAACTCAACGAGCCGATCATAGGCGCGCTGGAGATCGCGAACGGGGGCTCCCCCATGTTCCCCGCCTTCAAGGTGATGCCGCCCGCACAGCCTGAGCCGCAGACCACGGCGTCGCCGGAGGATTCCGGTTCGCGTGCCGCTGATGCGCAAGGTGCCGCCAAGGAGTCAGTGCAACCGGACGAAGATTCCCGCACCCCTCGGCATTCCGCGGAGCAGACCGGCGACTCTCGCCCAGCGGCGGCGCAGGAACGCGAGGATTCCGCTGTGCACATGGCACGACCCGACGAGCAGACCGCGGAATCCCACCGCGAGCCGGAGCACGAGCCGGCGCAGCAACCCGTGACCTCGCATTACGACGAGGCGATTGTGCAGACCTTCGAAGACATCGACCCGGTCGCCGGCTTCGGGCCAAGCGTGGCCGGCACCACCGCGCCACAATACCCGCCGCAAAGCGAGATGCAGGGTTCGTTCACGCCGGGGGTCACAGGCAACTACCGCGATCCGGTGACTCATCTCAACAGCAACGACACCTTCGACACCTTCATCCAAGGCGATTCCAACCGATTCGCCCGCACGGTGGCGCTGGCAGTGGCGGAGGGCTCGGGCCGCGACTACAACCCGTTGTGTATCTACGGCGGGTCTGGCTTGGGCAAGACCCATCTACTGCACGCCATAGGCAACTACGCCGTGCAGAACCAGAAGCCCCGCCCGCGCGTGCTCTATGTGACGAGCGAGGAGTTCACGAACGACTTCATCGAGTCGATCCGCACCTCCGGCCAGGACAACGAAGACCCGGCCATGGAGAAGTTCTACCGCAAGTACCGCGAAGTGGATGTGCTGCTCATCGACGACATCCAGTTCCTCGGCGGCAAACGCGGCATTCTCGAGCAGTTCTTCCACACGTTCAACAGCCTCTACCAGGCGAACAAGCGCATCGTCATCGCCTCCGACGTGCCGCCGCACAATCTGGAGGATTTCGAGGACCGCCTCATCTCCCGCTTCGAGCAGGGCATCACCGTGGACGTCAAGCCGCCGAATCTGGAGACGCGCATCGCGATTCTGCGCATGCTCGCCGAGCAGAACCACATTCGCGTGCCGAACGACGTGCTCAATCTCATCGCCGAACGCTTCGCCAACAACGTGCGAGAACTCGAGGGCGCACTCAAGAGGGTCATCGCGATGGCCTCTCTCAACCACCAGCCCGTCACGCGTGCGCTCACCGAACGCACACTGCAGGATTTCTTCACCACCGACGTGGAGGTGAAGCCCACCGACATCATCGCGCGCGTCGCCAAATACTTCCATCTCACCTTCGACGACATCGTGGGGCCGGGCCGCCCGCGCAGCGTCACGCTCGCACGGCAGATTGCCATGTACCTGACGCGCGACATGACGAGCATGAGCCTCATGAACATCGGGCAGATCTTCGGCGGCCGCGACCACACCACCGTCATGCATGCGTGCAAGCATATCGCCGACAAGATGCAGGAGAAACAGGAGATCTACAACTATGTGAACGAGCTCACGGTGGAGCTCAAGCAGCACCTCAACGACTGACGCGTCCGGGCGGTCTGGCCCGCATGGCTGGGGACGCGTGAGTATAGCAGCACGGAACGTGGTCGGGAAACCGGCCACGTTTTTTGCTGTGCGCATGGCGGCGGCACGAGTCCCGGCGGCGCGGCACAATGAACCTTTGTATGTGAAAAGGGCGGAAAATCAACGCACACGGCTTGGTGAGGAGTGAAAACAGGTTATTCACATAGTTATCCACATTTGTGGGCGAAGCCTGTGGAAAGCATGTGTGAAACGCCGCAGCCCGCTGTGGAAAAGGGCTGAGCGATTGTGGATAACTTTCCGGGCTTGCGACGGCGGTGGATAAACCGCGAAGTTATCCACATGTTGTCCCATGGTTATCCACAGCGCACACATGTGGATAACGCCCGTGTTTACTGCACTTTCCACAGTTATCCACAATATCCACCGGACTTATGATTACTACTAGCTTACGTTTCTTATAAAACTCGTCGTCATCAACATCCGGCGGTGGATTGCACACGCAGATTCCCTTCGACGTGAACGTCGCTAGAATGAAAAGCATTGAGCATAGCTCGTGGAACACGAGCGCCATGCACACCGAGCCTTTATCCAGCAAGGAGAGCCATGAAAGTAGAAGTCAACACCGCTTCGTTCGCAGACGCGGTAGCTTGGACGACGAGTGTGATCGACGCACGCCCTGCCAATCCGATTCTCGCCGGTGTCAAACTTGAGGCGGCAGATGGCACGATGCAGCTTTCCGCATTCACCTACGAAATCTCCGCGCGCGACCACATCGAAGCGGGTGTTGACGAATCCGGCACCGTCGTGGTGCTCGGCAAGCTGCTCGCGGACATCAGCAAGGTGCTGCCTGCCGAGAAAACCTATCTTTCGGCCAACGAGACGACAATGACCATCACCTCCGGCCCGGCCACGTTCACGCTGCAGCTCATGCCGGAGAGCGAGTACCCGGATCTGCCGCAGCTGCCTCCGCAGATTGGCCAGGTGGACGCCGAAACCTTCACGCAGACCGTCACCCAGGCCGCTGTCGCCGTGGCCCATGACGAGAACCGCCCGGTGCTGACCGGCGTGCACATGCGCTTCGCCGGCGAAGAGGTGACGCTGAGTTCCACGGACCGCTTCCGTCTGGGCCGTGCCAGCTTCCGCTGGACCCCCGACGAGGCCGATCTTGACACTGCGGCGCTCGTGCGCGGTTCCCACTTGGTGAAGATCGCCCGTTCCGTTGACGAGCGTGCGAACGTGGTCATCTACCTCGACCCCGCTAATCCGAAGCTGATCGGCATCGCGAACGCCGGGCGTATTTCCACCGTGCAGCTCATCGATGGCGAATTCCCCGCCGTCGACCGGTTGTATGCCGATTCCTACCCGATTCAAGCGGTTATTCGCAAGGAAGATCTGCTCGGCGCTGCCAAGCGCGTCTCGCTGGTGGCCGAACGCAACGCCCCGATCCGCATGGTGTTCACCGACCAACAGCTCACACTCACGGCCGGCGGCGCCGATGAGGCCTCGGCGAAGGAGACGCTGCAGATCGACCTCGATGGCGAAGACATCACGGTGGCATTCAACCCGTCCTATCTGCGCGAAGGACTGAGCGTGATCTCCGAACCGTATATTCGCATGAAGATGACGACCGCCGTGAAGCCGGTGGAATTCAACGGGCAGCAGGATGAGGATGGCGAGGAGTCGATGAGCTATCGATACCTGCTCGTGCCGATGCGTTTCAACGTCTGATTCGCAGTGATGCAGCATTGATTTCAAGTTCAGGAAGGAAGTGGCATGATCACCGTATCTCGGCTGGCGCTTGACCACTTCCGTTCCTGGACGAATTGCGTGCTGGATTTCAAACCGGGTGTCAACATTCTGGAAGGCCCGAATGGACTCGGCAAAACGAACATCGTCGAGGCGCTCGAGGTGCTGTCCACCGGCTCCAGCCATCGCGCCTCAACGTCTCAGCCACTCGTCGAGCAAGGGTTCCCCGCAGCCGCCATTCGCGCGAATATAGAAGAACTATCGGAAGATTTCGAAAACAACACCGAGACAATAGATGACCGGACGACCACCTTCGAGCTGACGATTCGGGTGCGGGGAGCCAACCGTGCCCGCGTGGACGGCGGTCCGAGCCTGTATATGCGAGACATTGTGGGGCGCGTGCCCCTCGTCGCATTCACTCCCGACGACCAGCGTCTGGTGTGGGGCGACCCTGCCGTGCGCCGTTCGTTCATCGATCAGGCCGCCAGCGTGCTGGTTCGCGGCTATACCGACCTGTTGCAACGCTTCACGCATATCGCCAAGCAACGCGCGGCGCTACTCAAGCAAATCGGTGCGCAGGAGGGCGTCTCGGTGTCCGAGGAGGCGCGCCAGATGCGCATGAACGGCTTGGAGGTGTGGACCGCACAGTTCATTGAAACCGGTCTGGAACTCACCCGACAGCGCATGGCAGTCATCGGCATGCTCAACGAATATTTCGGAACAATCGTACAGGAATTAAGTGATGTCGATCAAACGGCGACGCTCGTGTATGAGCCGTCGTTCGACGAGCTATACCTCACCCAAGGGGCCGAGGCAGGGGAGCAAGGCGGTCCCGAGCGGGTGAAGGCGGCGATCAGCGAGCATTTCCAGCGCATCTACACGGGGGAGGTGGCGCGTGGGGTGAATCTGATCGGACCCCAGCGTGACGACGTCTCGATTGAGCTCAACGGCATGCCGGCACGCGAATACTCGTCGAACGGAGAAAGCTGGACGCTGGCGCTGGCCTTGAAAATGGCCCTCTACCGTCTTCTGGAACGCAAGGCGGGGGAACGGCCCATCGTGGTGCTCGACGATGTGTTCGCGCAGCTGGACCCGTCACGTCGTGCGAAAATCATGGAATTCGCGTTGAGGCAGGACCAGGTGATCATCACCGTTGCGGCGGCCGGCGACGTGCCGGAACTGCCTGGCGACGCCCATGCCCATGTGATCGATGTGGCGGCATTGAAGCTGCAGGGGAGTGGCGGCGAAGGCACCGCTTTCATGCCGGAGCCACTGCCGGCCGACGACCCCTTCGCCGGTCAGCTGGCCGCCGTGCAAGCCTCCCGGCGAACCGCTGGCATGCATGCAGGCAGTGATGGCAAACATAAGGTCGAACAATCTGCAGACCAATCGGCAGAACAGGTTTCGGGTGAGCGTGAAATTGGTCTGACGAAACATGAAAGTGCACACGCATGAGCGAGCCACCCATAGCAGTGACGTTGAAGCTCGATGAGAGGGCATTGCCGGCCGAGGAGTTCGAACATGTCTCGGCACGCGCCGGACTCATTGCGGAACGGCGCGTGAAGCGCGAGGAGGCGCTCGAGAACTTCGGCAAACCGGGGCGCGACGAGGTGGCGTTCGGCTCGTTGTTCGCGGGGATCGCCAAACGGGCCGGCTGGGTGCCCCATATGAAACTGGCCCAATTGCGTCACGATTGGGCGTCGATCGTGGGCGATGTGATCGCACGCAACACCTGGGTGGGCGCCATCGACAACGGTGTGCTCACCATCCACGCGAAGTCGCCGTCGTGGACCACGCAGCTCACGTTCATGCTGCCCGAGCTGCGCGAGAAGGTGCTCGAGCGCCTCAATGGCCTCGACATCCGCGACATTCGCGTCACAGGCCCGCAGGCGCATGGGCCCGCCACGCGTCGCAAGCAATATGTGCGGCAGAACATGCACTACCGTCCACAGTGATCCAACTCGGACCGCTTGTGCGGCGAAAAACCAGGAAATCCGCTACAAGCGCGCTAAGAACACGAGTCCCCCCATGCGAGTAGAATCCTTAGTAGTGTAGTTGAACGCCCACAAGGGCGTTTTATTCGTGTTACAGGGCATATCGCCTGTGTGAGAACCCTTCGTAGCGCATTCACAGAAAGGAATCTCTGTGGCAGATCAACCAACCGATTCCGCAGCGGAGTCGCTTGAGTCGGCGAGCAACGATCCGATCGATCAGAACCTTGAAGCCAACGGCACGGACCAGAACGACGAACAGTTGGACGACACCCTGTCTCCCGAGCATTACGACGCGAGCGACCTGCGCGTGCTCGAAGGGCTTGAGGCCGTGCGCATTCGCCCTGGCATGTACATCGGTTCCACCGGTCCGCGAGGCCTGCACCACCTGGTCTATGAGATCGTCGACAACTCGGTTGACGAGGCGCTGGCCGGGTATGCCACGCACATCGAGGTGACGATCCTGCCCGACAACGGCATTCGCGTGGTCGACGACGGCCGGGGCATTCCGGTCGACGAAGTGCCCGGCGAAGGCAAGTCCGGCGTCGAGACCGTCATGACGAAGCTGCACGCCGGCGGCAAGTTCGGCGGCGGCGGTTATGCGGTGTCCGGCGGTCTGCACGGCGTGGGCATCTCGGTGGTGAACGCGCTCTCCACGCGCGTGGACGTCGAAGTGCGCCGACAGGGCTACTACTGGACGCAGACGTACATCGACCAGCATCCCACCGGCCCGCTCGAGCGCGGACGTGCGATGCGCGACGACGAGTCCACCGGCACGTCGGTCACGTTCTGGGCAGACCCGAAGATCTTCGAGACGACAATCTACGATTTCGAGACCCTGCGCAGCAGATTCCAGCAGATGGCGTTCCTGAACAAGGGACTCAAGATCACGCTCACCGACATGCGCCAGGTCGACGAGGCGCGCGACGAAGTGGCCGGCGACGGCGACAACACGGTGGAGGAGCTGCACCAGACCGTCACGTACCAATACAAGAACGGCATCAAGGACTACGTGGCGTTCCTGGTGAAGTCGCGTGGTTCCGCGCCGATCGAGCCGGATGTGATCGACATCGAGTCCGAGGACCTCACCATAGGTGTTTCCGCGGAGATCGCCATGCAGTGGACGTCGGCATATTCGGAATCCGTGCACACCTTCGCGAACACGATCGCCACCACCGAGGGCGGCACCCATGAGGAGGGCTTCCGCGCGGCGCTCACGAGCATGATCAACCGGTATGCCCGCGACAAGAACATCCTCAAAGACAAAGACGACAATCTCTCCGGTGACGATGTGCGTGAAGGCCTGACCGCGGTGATCTCGGTGAAGCTGACGAACCCGCAGTTCGAAGGCCAGACGAAGACGAAGCTCGGCAACTCCGAGGCGAAGACCTTCGTACAGCGCGTGATGAACGAGAAACTCGGCGACTGGCTCGACGCCCATCCGAACGAGGCGAAGAACATCATCCAGAAGGCGCTCGAGGCATCGCGCGCCCGCTTGGCCGCGAAGAAGGCACGCGAGAACACCCGCCGCAAGTCGATCTTCGAGTCCGCCGGCATGCCCGACAAGCTCAAGGACTGCCAGTCGAACGACCCGAGCGAGTGCGAGCTGTTCATTGTCGAGGGCGACTCGGCAGGCGGCTCGGCCATTCAGGGTCGCAACCCGCTGACGCAGGCGATTCTGCCGCTGCGAGGCAAGATTCTCAACACCGAGCGCGCCAGCCTCGACCGCATGCTGAAGTCCGACACGATCGAGTCGCTGATCACGGCGATCGGCGGCGGATACGGCGAGGACTTCGACCTCGACAAGGTGCGGTACCACAAGGTGATCATCATGGCCGATGCAGACGTCGACGGCGCCCATATCGCCACGCTCAACCTCACGCTGTTCTTCCGCTACATGCGCCCCATGATCACGGCCGGCTACGTGTATGTGGCCATGCCGCCGCTCTACCGTCTCAAGTGGACGAAGGGCCCGCACGACTTCGTGTACACGGACGCCGAACGCGACCGCGTGCTTGCCGAAGGCAAGGCGAACGGACGCCAGCTGCCGAAGGGCGAGGGCATTCAGCGCTACAAGGGTCTGGGCGAGATGAGCTACCAGGAGCTGTGGGAGACCACCATGGATCCGGACCACCGCATTCTGAAGCAGGTGCATATCGAAGATGCCCTGCAGGCCGACGAAACGTTCTCCATGCTCATGGGCGACGAGGTGGAGCCCCGCCGTCTGTTCATCCAGCGCAACGCACACAACGCCCGCTGGATCGACGCCTGATATGGGCCGCCCACGGCGACGGGCCGTGGCGTGTGTAGACGTAGCAACAGCAAGGTAAAGGATTTCAAGTGGCAGACGAACCAACCAACAACGGCCTCGACAACGGCCCTGTCAACGACTCCGGCGACGAACAGCATCTGCCGGACGGCTCCCTGGAGCCGCTCAGCCCGCAGGAGGCCGACAACACCGACTACGGCCTCATGGTGGGCCAGCGCGTGCAGCCGATCGATTTGCAGGACGAGATGCGGCAGTCGTACCTCTCCTACGCCCTCTCCGTCATTGTGGAGCGAGCATTGCCCGACGTCCGCGATGGCATGAAGCCGGTGCACCGCCGTGTGGTCTATGCGATGTACGACGGCGGCTACCGCCCGGACCGCGGCTACAACAAGTGCTCGCGCGTCGTGGGCGACGTGATGGGCAAGTACCACCCGCACGGCGACTCCGCCATCTACGACACCTTGGTGCGTATGGCCCAGTCGTGGTCGATGCGCTACCTGCTCGTCGACGGCCAGGGCAACTTCGGCTCCCCGGGCGACGACCCGGCGGCCGCCATGCGTTACACCGAATGCCGTATGGCGCCGCTCGCCATGGAAATGGTGCGCGACATCGATAAAGATACCGTGGACTTCGTGCCGAACTACGACGGCAAGACGCAGGAGCCCACCGTGCTGCCCGCCCGCTTCCCGAATCTGCTCGTCAACGGCTCCTCGGGCATCGCCGTGGGCATGGCCACGAATATCCCTCCGCACAACATGCGCGAGGTGGCAGATGGCGTGCATTGGGCGCTCGACCACCCCGAGGCCAGCCGCGAGGAGCTGCTCGACGCCCTGATCGAACGCATCAAGGGCCCGGACTTCCCTACAGGCGCGACGATTCTCGGCCACAAGGGCATCGAACAGGCTTACCGCACCGGCCGTGGCCTCATCACGATGCGTGCGGTGGTCAACACCGAGGAGATCAAGGGCCGTATGTGCCTGGTCGTCACCGAGCTGCCGTACCAGGTGAACCCGGACCGCCTCGTCGCCTCGATTCGCGAGGCCGTGCGCGACGGCAAGATCACCGGCATCGCCGACATGCGCGACGAGACCTCGGGCCGCACCGGCCAGCGCCTCGTGCTCGTACTCAAGCGCGACGCCGTGCCGAAGGTGGTGCTCAACAACCTGTACAAGCACTCCCAGCTCCAGCAGACCTTCGGTGCGAACATGCTCGCGCTCGTCGACGGCGTGCCGCGCACGCTGAGCCTCGACGCATTCATTCGCCACTGGGTCTCCCACCAGCTCGACGTGATCGCCCGCCGCACCGCATACCTCAAGCGAGAGGCCGAGGAACGCGATCACATTCTGCAGGGCTATCTCAAGGCCCTCGACATGATCGACGAGGTGATCCACCTCATCCGCTCCTCGCAGACCGTGGAGATTGCCCGCACCGGGCTCATGGATCTGCTGGGCGTGGACGATGTGCAGGCCGACGCAATCCTCGCCATGCAGCTGCGCCGCCTCGCCGCACTCGAACGCCAGAAGATCCTCGACGAGCACGATGAGCTCATGCGCCGGATCGCTGACTATGCCGACATTCTCGCCAAGCCCGAACGCCAGCGCAAGATCGTCGGCGACGAACTCGACGAGATCGTGGCCCGCTACGGCGACGACCGCCGCACGAAGATCCTGCCATTCTCCGGCGAAATGAACGTGGAAGACCTCATTGCCGAGGAGAACGTGGTGGTCACGGTGACCCACGCCGGCTTCATCAAGCGCACGAAGGCCGACGAATACCGCGCCCAGCACCGCGGCGGCAAGGGCATCAAGGGCGCCAAGCTGCGCGACGACGACGTGGTGGACCACTTCTTCCTCACCAGCACGCACAACTGGCTGCTGTTCTTCACGAACAAGGGCCGCGTCTACCGTTGCAAGGCCTACGAGCTTCCCGAAGGCTCCCGTGACTCCAAGGGGCAGCATGTGGCGAATCTGCTGCAGTTCACGCCCGACGAGTCGATCCAGACCGTGCTGTCGATCCCGGACTACGAGGTGGCCGATTACCTTGTGCTCGCCACGCGCTCGGGCAAGGTGAAGAAGACGCGCCTTTCCGAATACGATTCGCCGCGTCAGGGCGGTCTGATCGCCGTGCGGCTGATGCAGGACGAATCCGGCGAGACCGCCGACGAGCTCATCGGCGCCGCGTTGTGCAATGCGACCGACGACATCATTCTCGTGTCGAAGCTCGGCATGAGCCTGAAGTTCCGCGCTGACGACGAGCAGCTGCGACCGATGGGCCGCCAGACCGCCGGCGTGCAGGGCATGAAGTTCCGCGCGGGCGACGAACTGCTTGCGATGGATGTGATCTGGGGCGAGACCGACAAGGACCTGCTCGTCGTCACGAACCAGGGCTTCGCCAAGCGCACCGCGATCAGCGAATACCGCCTGCAGGGCCGCAACGGCTTCGGCGTCAAGGCCGTGCAGCTCACCGACGAACGCGGCACGCTCGTCGGCGCGGTCGTCGTGAGCGAGGAAGACCAGATCATGGCAATCATGAAATCCGGCAAGGTGATCCGCTCGAATGTGAGCGAGGTCAAACTCACCGGCCGCACCACGCAGGGCGTCACGCTCGCGAAGCCGGATGCCGGCGACGAGATCATCTCGATTGCACGCAATGCCGAGACCGAAGATGAGGCGGACGGCGACACCGTCGTCACCGAATCCTCGGCCGAGGCCACCGCAACACAACCCGCACAGGGCGAGCCGGTGTTCGAGGTGAAGTCCGAAAACGGCATGCCGATGATCGAAGAGGAATCCGCGGCCATCGACAAGACCAAGGAAGAGAGCCGAGAAGAGTGAGCGTCGCACGGGATCTGCCGGACATACCGCGGTATTCGGCAGATCCCGCCCATATGCGTGGCTTCCGGTGCAAGGTCTTGAAACATTGATACTCTCGAACCGTATATTCTTTTCAAGGAGCGATTATGAGCAACACCAATCCGCTTGAACCCGGCCAACAGCCTCGTGCGGCCGCATCGTCTGCCGCTGACAACGCTCCGCGAGTGGCACGCTCGGCCTCGAACACGCCACTGATCGCCGACAGGGATCGCCCTGAGGAGAACCGACCGGTACGCCCGATCCGCAATCGCAAGAAGCCACACGCCCGCCGCATGAACCTCTCGCTCACCCGTGTGAGCGCATGGTCGGTGGCCAAGGTGAGCTTCATGCTCTCACTCGCCGGTGCCATCATCCAGATCATCGCCGTGCTGTTCCTGTGGCTGCTGCTCAAGGCGGTCGGTGTATTCGACCAGGTGACGCAGATCTTCTCGTCCGCCGGTCTCGACTCGGGCAGCATCAATCTGTCGAACATCCTTTCGTTGCCGACCGTGCTCAGTGCGGTGACGATCTTCTCCATCGTCGAGATGGTGATCATCACCATCCTGTGCACGATCTTCGCGTTGCTCTACAACGTGGTCAGCGCGCTCGTCGGCGGTGTGCACGTCACGCTCGGCGACGACTGATCCCCTTCGTTCCGCTTCGGCCCCTCCTCGGAGGGGCTTTTTCATTGGTCGCGCCTTCGCTGCGCCTGTGATGACCCACATCGCGCTGCCTGCCGCACGCAAATCATTCCTGTGAATGAGTACGACGGGCATGCGGCTGGGCTACACTCAACACTGTGTTTAGGTATCTAGGGTCGTTCAGCCAATCGTTCACGCTGGCACTCATGCTGTGGCCATTCGTGTCGTTGCTGCTCACACTGCCGATTGTGGCGTTCGTCTACCACCGCAACCACCGGCTGAGCTTCACCAGCGCGTTCTCCGCATACGTGGCGGTGCTGTATGCACTCGGCCTCGTGGCCTTCACCATGTACCCGATGCCCGACGACCCCACGCTCTTCTGCGCCACGCACAACCTCGCCCCGCAGCTCGACATTCTGCGGTTCATTCAGGATGCGCAGACCGGCCTGTACGGCGTGCTGCAACTCGTGATGAACGTCGTGCTGTTCATGCCACTCGGCTTCATGCTGTGCCGTTGGGCCGGCTGGAGATTCTGGGTCACCTCCGCCTTCGCACTCGGCTGCTCCATATTCATTGAGACCTCGCAGCTCACTGGAATCTGGGGCATCTACCCGTGCGCGTACCGCCAGTTCGACGTCGACGACATGCTCACGAACACGCTCGGTGCGATGCTCGGGTATGCGTGCGCCCTGCTCTACACGAAACTCGTGCCGAAGAAAGCGAAGCAGCTCACCGGCACGAACACGCGACCGGGATTCGTGCACCGCATGGTCTCCATGTGCATCGACTTCCTGCTCATCGCGCTGGTGTACGTGCCACTGAGCATCCTGTACATCTTCCTGTTCTACCTGGTGTTCAAATCGACCGGAGACGGCCATTACGTCTGGCTGTCGCTCACCGTGGAACCGCGCGTGCTCGACTACATGACGTGGATCACCGCGGCCCTCTCGTTCCTGCTGTTCGAGGTGTGGATTCCCTGGCGTCACCATGGCCAGACGCTCGGTTGCCGCTACACCCACATGACCATCGAGACGCGTGATCGCTCACGGGGCCAGCGCATTGCGTTCTACGCAATCCGCACGCTGTTCTTCGGCGTCATATTCGGCGGTCTCGCCACGAACCACCCGATCTGGGGATGGACGTTGCTTGCGCTGCTCATCTTCTGGCTTGTCAAGAAGTGCATGCCGTGGGATCTCGTGCCGGGGACCGATCCGCAGACGCCGCCCACTTCGCCACAGCCGCAGGTTTCCACGCTGCCGGAACCGAATCTGCAGCGATGAATAATCCGCAGACATGGCATACAGCGAGACGGCCACCGGAACACACGAATCCCGGCAGCCGAATTGCTGCATACGAACGGTTACATGAGCGCGCGCATGCGCAGCACCACCATGAACAGTGCGATCACATGGCACACATAGCCGCCAATGGTACCCAAATGGAAGAGCTCGTGGAACCCGAACCACTTCGGGAACGGATTCGGCTTGCGCAACGCGAAGCATACAGCGCCGGCAATATAGCAGGCTCCGCCGGCGATCACGAGAATGGTGGGCACAGGCCCGATGTACGGGGATTTCCAGAACAGCCAGATGATTGTGATCGGGGCGAGTCCGAGCACAATGTAGACGATGGTGAACAGCCAGTCGAGGCCCACCGGGTAGATCAGATGCACGAACGTGCCAAGCAATGCGGTGACCCAGACCACGCCCACATACACCCAGCAGATCACCGTGTTGTTCAGTGCGAAGAAGAACGGCGTGCAAGTGCCGGCGATCACCAGGAAGATGTTCGAATAGTCGATGCGGCATAGTACGTCGTCGACGGCCTTCGGAAAATACCCGTGGCCGAGGTGGAGCGCCGCGCTGTTGCCGAACAGCAGGATGATCGTCGCGCTGTACACGCTGATCGCCACCTTCATCCAGCCGCTCGGCGCCAGGCAGATGAGGATCACCGAGGTGGCCACGGAGAACGGGAAGGCGATGAGATGCAGCCATCCGCGCAGCTTCGGTTTTTCCAGAAGGATCTGCCTGAGCTGCATCTTGGTGCGGTACTGCTCGTTGCGCTTGCTCTGCGCGCGGAGTTTCTTCGCCGTCACCACTTTGCGTGGTTTCTGAGAACGCGTGACCTGGCCAATATGCCGGTTGTTGCGCTTCATACGGGAATCTTCGAGGTACGAACTGCGCGGGGGCTTGCGCTGACTGGGATTCGCTCTCCTGTTTGCCATATTGCCCAGCATAGGAAGTTTTGTATAAAACGGCCGCCTGAGTTATTCCTACAGGAAATTGCATGCAGCATTCTTGCGTAAAAGGGGACAGATTCCATACCCGATTTGTCTCTTTTTACGCAGGTGAGGGCAGCCATCGCGGAAGGTGGCGTGGGGCTGTGCTGCTTATTTCCTGTGTACAGCTCTCCTTCTGCGTACGGCTCCCTTTCTGCGTAATTTGGGACAGGTTATGCGGTGTATCTGTCTCTTTTTACGCAGGCTCGGGTTTGCGTTGGTTGCACTCTGAACTGCACCCCGATTATGAGATTGCACTCCTCCTTCTCCTCCTTCGCTGCGTAAAAAGGGACAGATTAGTGAGCTAATCTGTCCCTTTTTACGCAGCGAAGACGCCGAGGGCGCCCCTGGGCGCTTAGAAGATGCCCTGCGCGACCATCGCGTTCGCCACTTTGGTGAAGCCCGCGACGTTGGCGCCGAACATGAGGTCGCCGTCGTGTCCGTATTCCTTGGCGGCATCGAGCGATTCGGCGACGATGTTCTTCATGATGCCCTTGAGTTCCTCGTCCACCTTCTCGAAGCTCCAGGAGAGACGGTAGGAGTTCTGGCTCATCTCGAGACCGGAGACCGCCACACCGCCTGCATTCGCTGCCTTGGCCGGGCCATAGAGCACATGGTTCTTCTGGTAGACCTCAATGGCCTGTGGCGTGGACGGCATGTTGGCGCCCTCGCAGACCACCGTGCAGCCGTTGTCGACGAGCTTCTGGGCAGATTCGCCGTCGATCTCGTTCTGCGTTGCACACGGCAGCGCGATGTCGCACGGCACGGTCCACACCTCGCGGCAACCTTCGTGGTATTCCGCGCCGTCGACACGGTCGGCATATTCGCGAATACGGCCGCGCTTGTTCAGCTTGATGTCTTTGACCACATCGAGATCGATGCCGTTCGGGTCATAGACATAGCCGTTCGAATCGGAGCAGGTGACCACCTTGGCGCCGAGCTGCGTGGCCTTCTCAATGGCGAAGATCGCCACATTGCCCGAGCCGGAGACCACCACGGTCTTGCCTTCGAACGAGTCGTCGCGCAGCACGCGCAGCGCCTCCTGCGTGTAGTAGCACAGGCCGTAACCGGTGGCCTCGGTGCGAGCGAGCGAGCCGCCGAATTCGAGTCCCTTGCCGGTGAGCACGCCGGCGAACTCGTTGCGCAGGCGCTTATACTGGCCGAACAGATAGCCCACCTCGCGTGCGCCGACGTTAATGTCGCCCGCCGGAACATCGGTAAACTGGCCGATGTGGCGCTGCAATTCGGTCATGAATGCCTGGCAGAAGCGCATGACCTCGGCGTCGGAGCGGCCCTTCGGATCGAAGTCCGAGCCACCCTTGCCGCCGCCCATGGGCAGGCCGGTGAGGGAGTTCTTGAGAATCTGCTCGAAACCGAGGAACTTGATGACGCTCTCGGTGACGGTGGGGTGGAAGCGCAGACCGCCCTTGTACGGGCCGATCGCCGAATTGAACTGCACACGGTAGCCGCGGTTGACCTGCACGTCACCGTTGTCGTCCGCCCAGGCCACGCGGAACTTCACGAGGCGCTCGGGCTCCACGAAACGCTGCAGCACGCCGGCCGCCTCGTACTCCGGGTGCTTGGCGAACACCGGCTCAATGCTTTCGAAGACCTCCTGCACGGCCTGCAGAAACTCGGACTGGTCCGGATCACGCGCTTCGACCTGCGCATACACGCGCTTCACATACTCATCTGTGAGCATTATTCCTCTTTCGTGTTGGCGAATAAACCTCCCTCATTGTAAGGAGCGCGTCCATATATGTGAAGAGTGTTTTTCAATTATTGGATATCGGCAGGCGCGCGCTGTGCCGGTCTCAGATACGCGGCGCGCGCTCGCTGCTTTGAATGGTGCGGTGTGCGAAGGCGTACACAATCCATGCGACTGGCATCGTGAGCAACAACGCGGGGTAGAACCAGATGATTGGCAATCCGCCGTACAGGAAGCCGCCGATGAGCGGGCCGAGGAACATGCCCAGATCGATGCCCGCATAGTATGTCGTGTTCGCCATGCCGCTGCGTGCCTTGCCGGCGATGAGCACGGCGCGCGCCTGCGTGACCGAGCTCATCATGCCGTATGCGCCCACCGTGGCGAGTCCGGCGAGCATGACGAACCAGTTGTTGCGCATCACGGTGAGCGAGGCGAGCATGACAATCTGGCAGATTGTTCCGGTGACCATGAAGAACAGGAAACTCTTCGTGTCAAACCAGTTGCGCAACACGATGCGCGAGATGAGCAACGTGATGGCATAGCACGGGAAGAACAGCGAGACGATCACATGGGCGTGCCGTGCGTTGGCGTAATCCACGATGAACGACTGGTTCGCGAAATACGGTATCGCGAACAGCATGAAGATCAGTGCGATGGGAATCACGCGCGGCTCGAACAGCGAGTCGAGGCGAATATGGTGACGCTCGCCGCCTTGCTGCCGGCCGAGTCTCGCACGCGGTGGCTTGCCGCCGTCTTTGATGAGCAGTACGCAGATGACTATGCAGCAGGTGAGACCCACGGCGATCAGAAAGGTGTTGCGGTAGCCGATTGCTTTCGACGCGCGGATGCCCAGATCGGGGCCGACCGCCTGCGCGAGGGCGTTCATCGTGCCGTAGAGCCCCATCCCCGCGCCCATGCGCGAGATGGGCAGCAGCATGGAGAGCCATGTGGACAGGCATACCGAGATGCAGGCGAATCCGACGCCGTTGAGTATGCGCGCGGCCAGCAGCCATGCGGTGTTCGGCACGAAGTAATACCCCAGATTCGACGCCAGGAATATGAGCGCGCCGATCACCGCGAGCTTGCGTTTGCTCGTGCGGTCGGAAAGATTGCCGGCAATCGGTCGGCAGATGAGCGCGCTGAGCGAGAGTGCGCCGGCGAGGAAGCCCATGAGTGCGCCGCTTGCACCGAGCGATTGCGAGAAGCCGGCGATGATTGGCGTGCCCATCATGCTGCTTGTCATATAGAAGAACGTGGCCGCCATGATGAGTGCCACATCGCGGGTGATGAGCCGCTCCCTGGCTTTGCCGGCCGCGCGCTCGCCGGCGCTCGTGGTGTAGCCGCTGGGATTGGATTGCCGCTGCGTGCTGTCGGTGGCACTGTCGGTGGCGCTGCTTGTCTTGCGGTGTGTGTTGTTGCCGGCTGTCATGATCACCTCTGTTTCGGTTTCAGTCTAGTTGTGGCGTGGGTGCCGCGGTGTGCGGCGCGCGCAAGGCGAACGGCTCCGATCACAAGCTTGTGATCCAGATGAACGCCAACGGAGTCACCTTCGAGGCCTATCCGTCGCTCAAGGGCAAGGATGCGCAGGTGAGACAAGCCGGGCGTGTGGAACGTGGCTAGCTGGGACAAGGACAGTGCCGGTAAGCTGCCTAATCAGAAGCTGCTCTCGAAAGTCGGCTCCTTCGCCATCTATGTGAACGACAACGACAACGAGCTGCAGAACAACGCCGGCCGTCCGCGTACCGGCGACCTCGTGTTCGATTCGATCAAGCTCGTCGGCGAACGCGATCCGTATGTGCCGGAGGAGAAGTCTTCCGAGCCGTCCAACGCCAAGCTGATCACGATCGACGACTTCGAATCGTATGCCGATGAGGCTGCGATGAAGGAGGCTTGGGGCAACCGTGAACACACGGATGTGCTCTCGCTGACAACCGAGGATGACGACAACAAGTACCTGCAGTACTCGAACCCGCACGGTGGCTGGCTCGATGTCGCGACGTTCATCCAGAACGACACGGCCCGCAACAACTGGACCGGTTTGGGTAAGCTGACGTTCCGTCTGAAGCACGATGGTTCGAACAATGCGATGGACCTGCAGATCGGCACCGCCGACGGCAAGTACTTCCATGTCGACCAGAAGCTGGCTTCGGAGGATGGCGCCGATTGGAAGACGGTCGAGATCGATCTTGTGAACAATCCGTCGCTGACGCAGAGCTGGCCGGAGGATGAGAACAAAGGCAAGACGATGACCGCCGATGACCTTGCACTCTTCAAGGAGGTTGTGATTGCAGGCAACACTTGGAACAAAGATTCCCCGGCTGTGAACTTCGCCGTCGATGACCTGAAGGTCGTTCCTTCCGGCGACGCCTCCGACTCGAAGCCGGAGACCAAGCCTGAGGAACCGTCTGAGCCTACCGAACCGACCGAGCCGGAGGAGACCCCCGACTATTCGGCCGATATGGCAGCTGGCGATCCGGCCACCTGCCCGATCGACTTCACTCAGCAGGACACTGAGGATCCGTCTGATCCGTCTGATCCGGACCAGCCCACCGACACCGACAAGCCTGCTGGAACTGACAAGCCTGCGGATGCGAACAAGCCGGCGGCAGGTGACAATGCTCAGTCTGGTGACAATGCTCAGTCTGGTGACAATGCCCAGCAGTCGAACGCCAAGGCAGACGAAAACAAGTCGGTGGTGAACACCGGCTCCTCGATTGCCGTGGTCGCAGCCATCGCCGTGGCCCTTGTGCTTGCGGGTGCCGCGACGCTCGTCTGGGCTCGGCAGCGCCATCAGCAGTAGTCTCCAATGACATCTAACTGAATAACGGCATATAGCCATATCAGGTCGGCGTGCATGCATATGCGCGTGCGCCGACCTGTCGTATCTGGTCACCTGTAGGAAAAAGTGCGGCGTGAATATCGCGAGAGTGAAATTCGCCAAGCTTTTTCCCGTGTCCACATATTATGGCAACTGAACATATTCCCGTTGGGTCCCGTGAGCTGCTAGGCCTCGGAGCCAGTGGTACCGTCTGAACAAGGAGAGAGATATGATCGACGGGTTCAAGAAATTCATTGCACGCGGCAATATGGTCGACATGGCAGTCGGCGTCGTCATGGGCGCAGCGGTCACTGCAGTGGTGAACTCTGTGGTGGATGGCATCATCAACCCACTCGTTGCAGCCATCTTCGGCAAGCCGGATTTGAGCAAGACCTGGAATTGGACCATCACCAACTGGGCGGGGGAGAACTCGGTGATCTCGTTCGGCTCCGTGCTCAACGCGCTCCTCAACTTCCTGCTCATCGCACTCGCTGTGTACTTCTGCATCGTCGTGCCGATCAACAATCTGCGTGACATGACGGAGAAGGCCATGGCCAAGGTCAAGGGCGACGATTCCGACGTGGCCGCCGAGGAACCGGATCTCTCGCCGGAGGAACAGACCGTGATCCTGCTGCAGGACATCCGCAATGCGCTCGCCGCCCAGCAGCCCGCCGGTGCTCATGCTGCACCGGTTGCCACGGATACCACTGCCGCACCGGAATCCAAGTGATGCGCGTATGGGCATGGGCATCGCAGTGATCTGACATTCCGATATCCATTCTGACATCGCTGAAAGGCGCTCGGTTGTACCGGGCGCCTTTTGTGTTGCAGCGTCTGTGGTCATTTGCTCGGATGCTTCCGTGGGATGGGCCGTGGTGGGGGCGGTTTGCAGTCTGTTTTGCGGATGGTTCCGTGAGATAGACCGTGATGATAGTGGTTTGCGGCTTGTTTTTCGGAATCTTCCGTGAAACGGGCCACAGTGGCGATGATCTGCGGACTGTTATGCGGAAGCTTCCGTAAAATCTGCCGTGGCGAAGACAACCTGCGCATTCCATCCGGCGCGAGCTCCCCGCTGTTCGAATGCGACATCGAACGCCGCACCACGCCCCGTCTGTTCCGCGATGTGCGCGTGCGTTACAAGACCGTCTTTTTCTTGATTATGGTCGGTTTGTTATGCGGGGATGCGGTAATCGACCATACTGCGGAGAACTATGGTCGTTTGCTGACGCAGATGTATGGTAATCGACCATACTTGCCGTGATTATGGTCGTTCTGTTGTATGTATGTGCAGTAACCGACCATAGTCTGCAAAATATCGTTCTTTGCCGGTGTGCAGATTTGCATGTCTGGCAGATACCGAAACCAGCTGCGTTGTTTTGTTGTTTGCTCTGATGTGTGTGGAAGATAGAATGCAAAAAGAAAAACCGTTGAAAACCTAATGTTTTCAACGACCATGCGAGTGGAGCTACCCGGGTTCGAACCGGGGACCCTCTGCTTGCAAAGCAGATGCGCTACCAGCTGCGCTATAGCCCCAACGGGGGAACACGTGAGAATGCTCCCCACGTGGGCCCGGGAGGACTTGAACCTCCGACCTCATCCTTATCAGGGATGCGCTCTAACCACCTGAGCTACGGGCCCAATCCATCACGTTGTTCAACGCAACAGATAGAAAGAATACCTGTGCTTCTCGATTAATGCAAATCGACGCTCGTTCGGCGTGTCGCACAATTCCCAGGTGGGTGATTCATTCGAACATTTGTCTGAATAGTTGCACAGAATATGGTCATGCCATTCAATTCCGTCCCTCGCGCTCGTTCCATTTCACGGCGTGCTCAGTTCGACCGTTCCACGCGCGCCCGCGAAGTGCTCAATGTCGACGGACTGCAGGTCAATGTGCTGCGCAAGAAGAACCGCAACATGTACTTGCGCGTGAAACCGCCATATGGGGCGATCGAGGTCACGGCCCCCGTACGCATGCCGCAGCACACAATCGTGGAGTTCGTGCGCGAACGCCGTTCCTGGGTCGACGAAGCGCTGCATAAAATGGCACAGGCTCGTTCACGGACGTTCGCATCGCCCGACCTCGACCCCGACGTCGGCGGCAGTCGCACGACGGTGTTGCGTGATGCGCGCGACCCAGGTTCGCCCCGGATGGAAACACCGCATGAGACCAGTAGTTTCACGTGGAACGAGGAGTATGTGGAGCGTGCCCGCCGTTCGATCGAACAGCAACTGCCCGATTTGCTGAGCAAGTGGACGCCGATCGTCGGCAAATCTCCGACAAAAATCACTCTGCGCACCATGACATCGCGATGGGGTTCGTGCACGCCGAAAACGGGGCGGATCAGGCTCAATCTACAACTCGGACTCATGGATCCGCAGTTTCTTGAGTATGTACTCGTGCATGAACTCACTCATCTGTGGGAGAGCGGGCACGGGCGGACGTTTCAGGAGCGCATGAGCCTCGTGTTGCCAAACTGGAAGGAACTGCGGCGCGAACTCAACCGCTGCACGATCTTCGATGTGCCGCAGTCGCGCGGCTGATGCGTCCGCATGGCCGAGCGTCGGTCAGTACTTATTCGCTCCCGTGCCGATGAAGTTCGTGCTGATGCCGCGCTGGTAGTGCAGGAACATGTCTGCGCCATAGCGGTCGACGGGGCGGTGTGTGAACAGCATACGGATCGCGAACGCGGTCTGCGCGTCCTTCGGCAATGCGAGAAACGCCGCATGTGCATCCCAGTACGGGGTGGTCGTAATCGCCGCGTTGGGCACGTATGCGTACCCGTAGCCATCCTCGTTCACGTACCCCATGAACGGCAGATCCCACGCGTTGTGCTTGGTGAGTTCCTTCTTGAAGTCTTCCACGGCGGCCAACGCGTCTTCGCCGACTCCGAACTCCCGTGCGATCTCGTTCGCGTGTGCGGTCTTCTCTTCCGGTGTCTTGTCGAACATGTCGAGGTCGACGGTGATGGTGTGCTTCGTTGCTTCTGCCATGGGGGTTCCTTGCATAATCTGCAAATCAAACATTTCATATGTTTGATTATGTGTCTGTTAATGATATGTTTTTCAGTATGAACATCAATTGTGTTATTGCTCACAATTGGTATCCATGTGCTAGTATAGCATGCCAATACTGTAATAATCGTTGATAACAGAGGGTTTTGTCATAATTGCATATTATCTCTGCCGAATTGGTCTGTTCTGTTGATTTGTGAATTGTCGTGTTCTGTCGATACTCAAAACGAACACTTACGATGTTCTGTTTTTAAGTTAAACGAACATTTATGTGAACATCTCGGCGTGTCGTGACGCCCCTTCATTATGCGATCCGATACGCCACTATATTTTGAAGACACCGTAGCACCCTACCGTATGCGCACAGGGGTACGCATACCATGCCGATCCCGCGGAACGGCTGGTCGAGCAGAACACTGCCGATACTGTTATGTGACGTCCTTTCGATGCTGCGCCGGTGCTGGTCATTTTCTTCTACCATGAGACCGTCGAGAAATAGGCGCGCATGACTGACGCTTTGCCGAATTGGGTGGCGATGCGTCGCGAACTCAGCCGATGCACCATCTTCGAAGTGTCGCGGTTTCACGGCTGATCTACCCTCGTGCGCGAGATGCAGTCAGTCGATGGTCTGTTTGCGTGTGTAGGTGCGCAGACGGCTCTGCTTTTTGCCGATTGCGGTGATGACACCTTCATCCACGAGCTCGCGCAGAATGCGGTGCACTGTCTGCAGGCTTTTGCCTGTCGCCTCCGCGATGTCGCGTGCGCTGATTGTGCCGAACGTGGGGATCGTGTCGATGATGGCTTGTCGGCTCGATGGCGCTGCTGCTGGAGGCGCTGGGGCATCGCTGGCATTGGTGATGGCCGGTGTCTCCGGAGGTTCATATATGTCGGTAGCCACCTGTCTGATGAGCCCGGATTCCACCAGCGTGGCCAATATCGCACGGATGTCGTCTGAATCATATCCGAGCCGGTCTCGGATGTCGTAGACACTTGCGCGGCCAAGCGCGCGCACCGTGTACAGCACTGAACTTTCGCGTCCCGGCAGGTCGTGCCCCACATGGCTTCGCACCCACTGCTGGTTTGCAGCAATCTCGGCGCCACCACGATACAGAATCACACGGAAGCGATCGAAGGTCGGATGGAAATCCGGCTGTGCGAGTGATAGTTCCTTCATTCGGTTGATCATGAACTGGATGCCCGAACCTTGGCCTTCCACGGCGGATCCATCGTGATCGCCGCGAATCAACGGCGTCTTCTGTAGCAGTTGCATCAACGTGGTATTGCGGCACCGGGATACACCATTGGTCAGATTCTGCAGTGTCTTGCCGCCCCACAGATTGCCGGGGCTCGAAATCTCCACACGATCGGAGTACACGTCAATATTCACCGGGTCGTTGCGAAACAATGTGTCGTATTCCCTGTGTACCACGGCATTGGCGATTGCCTCGCGTAGTACCACAGTTGGAATCTCCGGTACATCGCGCCTTCCGTTCCCCTCGTGAGGGAATAGGTACGCAGATTGCGCAGGACGGCTTTGACCGCGTCATCGACCATTTCCTGCAGTCGACCATGGCACTGCACGCGATCGAGGAAGCGGACTTCGTCATCTTGAGATTTGCTGATGCCCGGATGAACAGCGACATCCACATACAACCGAGGGAAGAACTGCTGTGGATATACGCCTGCGATGAGTAGTCCAGCGAGACGCACATGACCGTTTTTGTCAAGAATGTTCAAGCGTTCGAGCTGTTGCGTTTCGCTGTGTGTACCGCGTAGCGCCTTCTCGCCGCGGTGTGCAACGCCGATGCCCACGCATGCATATCCGCAATCCCGACATCGTTTCTTTCCAAGGCCGCACAGGCCTTCCCGGACGATGTGTGAAACGGAATGGCGGGTTCCAAAAGCTGATTTTGACACGGAATGATGGGTTGTGAAGTCTGATTTCAGCACGGAATGATGGATTGGGATAGTGGGCACGCGCTGCACACCACAAGCGCTCGCGGGGCGCGTGAACGTCTATAACCGCATATCGCCAACCAAGGCACCATGTGGCAGCATTCGCAGGGTTGCTTCCATACGCATCACAACTGCGCATGGGGTGCAGGAACACACGCACGTCACCTTGGGCGGCATCGAGCAGTATGTGCAGATTCGAGGCGAAGACCGGCGTAACCCCGTCATCCTGTGGCTGCATGGCGGGCAATGCACCGTGCCCGATTACTCGTCGCGGAGTGGAGATGGCGCGCTCAGTGCGCCCACGGCGGAGTGCACGCGCGGGCTTTACGCTCGGCAGTAGCGAATATGAAGACGGCGAATGCGTAAGGAAGTGGCGGCATGGCACAGACCATCGATATCACCGGCGCTCGTGTGCATAATCTCAAGCGCGTGGATGTGCGGGTGCCAATTGGCAAGATGGTGGCGGTGGCGGGAGTCTCCGGTTCGGGCAAATCATCGCTCGCGCTCGGCGTGCTTTACGCAGAAGGCTCGCGCCGCTACCTGGAAGGGCTCTCCACATACACGCGCCGCCGCATCTCGCAAAGCGGCGAGGCGAAACTCGACGCGATCGAGCATGTGCCGCCCGCGCTCGCGTTGCATCAGCGGCCGAGCGTGCCGGGTATACGCAGCACCTTCGGCACGATGAGCGAGCTGCTCAACAGTCTGCGGCTTATGACCTCGCGGCTCGGCAATTATACCTGCCCGAACGGCCATATGCTCGACCCGACACCGAACGTCGCGCTCGAACGGCCGATCATCTGCCCGGTGTGCGGGGAGGAAGTGCAGGCGCTCGGTGCGGAGGACCTCGCATTCAACTCGGGCGGCGCGTGCCCGACGTGCTCGGGAACCGGCATCGTGCGCACGGTGAACCAGGCAACGTTGATTGCGGACCCGAATCTGACGATAGAACAAGGCGCTGTGGCGCCCTGGCGTTCGCTCATGTGGTCAATCATGGTCGACGTATGCCGCGAAATGGGCGTGCGCACTGACGTGCCGTACAAGGATCTGACCGCGCATGAGAAGGAGATTGTGCTCCACGGACCGGCCGAGAAACGGCATATTATCTACCATTCGAAGAAAGAGAACCGTGCCGGCGAGCTCGACTTCACCTATTTCAGCGCCGAACGCACCGTGCTCAACGCGCTCGACAAAGCCAAGGACGCCAAGGCGCTGAAACGCGTGGAACCGTTCATCACCGAGGAGCCATGCCCGGACTGCCACGGCACGCGACTCAACAAACGCGCACGCATACTGCCGGTGGATGGCAAGACGTTGCCCGAGCAGTGTGCGATGCAGCTCGACAATCTCGCGCAGTGGGTGCGGACCGTACCCGCCACGATGCCAGATGATATGCATGAGATGGCGCAGTCAATCGTCGACGAGTTCACGCGCACCGCACGGCGTCTGCTCGAACTCGGACTCGGCTATCTCACGCTCGACCGTGCGGGCTCCACGCTGTCGACCGGCGAACGCCAGCGCATCCAGCTCGCGCGAGCGGTGCGCAGTGAGCTCACCGGCGCGATGTACGTGCTCGACGAGCCGTCGATCGGCTTGCATCCGGCGAATGTGGACGGTCTGCTCGGCGTGATGCGCGATTTGAAAGCGCAGGGAAACACTGTGGTCGTCGTCGACCATGACACCCGCGTGCTGCGCGACACCGACTGGATCATCGAAATGGGCCCGGGCGCGGGATCACATGGCGGCACTGTGATCGCGCAGGGTACGGTGAGTGACATCGAAGGCAACCCGCACTCGCTCATCGCTCCGTTCCTTGCGAGCGAGCGTTTGCAGATCGTGCGCCCGCAAACGCCCGCGAACAAGGTATTCGACGAAGGCGCACTGGAAATCAAGACCGCGCCGCTGCACACCGTGCACGCCTTGGATGCGCGCGTGCCAAAACATCGTCTCACCGTGGTCACCGGCGTCTCCGGTTCCGGCAAGACCACGCTCGTGCTCGAAAGCCTTGTGCCCGCGCTCACTGCGAAGATTGCCGGCGAACGCCTGCCTGAACATGTGCGCGCGCTCGATGCGCCGGGAATCGACCGCGTCACGATGATCGACGCGACGCCGATCGGTGCGAACGTGCGCTCCACCGTCGCCACCTACAGCGGTGTGCTCGACGATTTGCGGCGGCTCTATGCGCGCACCGATGCGGCGAAGGCGCGTGGACTCAAGGCGGGCGCGTTCTCGTACAACACCGGCTCGCTGCGCTGCCCTACCTGCGATGGCACCGGGCAGATCACACTCGACGTGCAGTTCCTGCCCGACGTGGACATCGACTGCCCGGACTGCCACGGCACACGCTACGGCGATGTCGCAGGCGAGATCACCTGGACGCCGAAGAACGGGCACAAGCCGGTGTCGCTGCCGGATCTGCTCGCGATGACGGTGGACGAGGCGCTCGACATCTTCACCGGTACCGGGCAGCGGCGCCTGCATGCCGAACTCGAGACATTGCACGAGCTCGGCATCGGGTACCTGACGTTGGGCGAGAGCACGCCGGCGCTCTCGGGCGGCGAAGCGCAGCGGCTCAAACTCGCCAGCGAGATGGGCCGCGCGCAGGATGGCACGCTGTTCGTGTTCGACGAGCCGACGATTGGCTTGCATCCGCTTGACGTGCGCACGTTGATCGGCGTGTTCCAGAAGCTCATCGACCACGGTGCGAGCGTGGTCGTGATCGAACACGACCTCGACATGATTGCGAACGCCGACTGGATCATCGACATGGGCCCAGGCGGCGGCGAGAACGGCGGTGAGATCGTCGCCACCGGTACGCCTGTGCAGATTGCTGAGAATCCGCTCAGCGTGACCGGCCGCTATCTCAAGCCCTGCGTGGAGTGAGTGCCGTTTTCACGGAGGCGTCCGTAAGCCGTGCCGTTTCTGGGTGCGGTGATGGCAGATTTTGCGGAAGCCTCCGTGCGTTTGACTGCAGTGGAGGTTGTTTGTGGTCGTTCTTGCGGACGCTTCCGAAAGCCGTGCTGTAGAGAGCTCCTGCGGTGGTCGGTTTCTCGGAAGCTTCCGTGAGATATGCCGTAGAGGGAGGCTGCGGTGGTCGTTTACACGGAAGTTACCGTGAATCCGACCGAGGAACAGGTGGTCTGTGGAAAATCTGCGGCACTATGCATGCGAATTCGATATGATGAGGCGTACCTGCCGTGCAATCACGCGGCGGGACGGGCGAAGAAATGGCAGTGTGGACATGGATTACCAAAGTGAGAATGCGCAGACAATAGACCGCTGGGTTGACGAGGGTTGGCAGTGGGGAGTGCCGATCTCGCATGACGCATTCGTGGATGCGCAGCACGGCAGCTGGAACATTCTGCTCACGCCCACGAAACCGGTGCCGCATGAGTGGGTCGGCGATGTGCGCGGCAAACGCGTGCTGGGATTGGCGAGCGGCGGCGCGCAGCAGATGCCGGTCATGGCCGCGCTCGGTGCGCAGTGCACGGTGCTCGACTATTCGTCACGCCAATGCGAGCGTGAGTACGAAGTCGCAGATCGCGAGGGCTACGACATCGAAGTGATTCAGGCGGATATGACGCAGCCGTTGCCGTTTGCAGATGAGAGCTTCGACCTGATTATCAATCCGGTGTCGAATTGCTATATCGAGCAGGTGAAGCCGGTGTTCCGCGAATGCTACCGCGTGCTCAAGCCGGGCGGTTCGCTCATTGGCGGCTACGACAACGGCATCAACTACATCTTCGACAACGAGGAGACCACGCTGACATATGCGCTGCCGTTTAATCCGCTCCACGACGAGCGTGCGCGGCAGCTGCTGCTCGACGAAGACGCCGGCATGCAGTTCTCGCACACGCTCGACGAACAGATCGGCGGCCAGCTCGAAGCGGGATTCACACTGCGCGCGCTGTATGAGGACACGAACGGGGAGGGGAATCTGCACGAACACCATGTGCCGACCTTCGTGGCCACGTGGAGTGTGAAGCCGGCGAGGTGAGCGTGCGCGTGATCATGGTAGATCATGGTATGAGAGGAATGCCAGGCGATGGCGGAGTATTCGGGATCTTCGGGATATGCGGAATATGAGTATCTTGGAACAGCAAACGGCACGAGCTTTGCGAAACGTCATCCCTACTTGCTGTGGCAGATCATCGGCTGGAGTATTCTGCTCGCAGATGCCGTCTTCTTTGTGGTCGCGGCACTCCAGGACTTCGGCGAATGGTGCTACCCGGTCATCGTATTCCCATTCATTGCGGCACTGTTCGCGGTGATCGGTTCGCCGTTCCTCATCTACTTCTCACGCAAGGCGAAGATTCCGCAGGCCGCCTCCAAACGGGAGGCGAGCGTGGTGCGCAGCCACATCACGATGATCTCCCAGATACGCGGGGAATCCCACCCCGTACTGATGGCGTTGCTGATTATTGCGCTCGCCCTCGGATTGCTGGTGCTCACACTCCAGCTCGGCATGCGCGGCTATATTCTGCCTGGATTCCTCGCCATGGTGGCCATGGTGGTCGTGCCGTTCGTGGTGTATGCGCAGTATTCCGCCGCGCAGAGGAAGCGGTTCATGGCAGTGCCCGATGCCGCTTACCTTGTGGGCGTGCACTATGCCGACCAGTCGCGATACGAATCGGTCGAGCTGCGCGAGACGGACGCTCTGATGATGCCGGTGCCCGCAAAACCGAGCACCGCGATGCTGGACTTTGTGTACAACTGGCTGCGTGAATATCTGGCCACAGATTGGCTGACCGTCACCGTGCTCTCTTTCGACGATCTGCTGCGTTCGGGAGTCGTCGTCAACGACTCCGATACGGAAGACACCGACCCCACTGCGTCATTCCCGCTGATTCCCGCACGGCAGTTCAATCTGGACGGCGATGCCCGCGCGCAGCTTGACGAGGAAAGCAAGGCAATTGGTGCGTTCTGGCTGTCGCGTTGGCGCGGGTACACGCAGATGTAGCAGATGCAAAGGAAGGGCCGGGATCTGCATTGCAGACCCCGGCCACAGAGAAGAGAAGGAAGAAGAAGGGATTCAGTTGTGTCAGTCCGCGAATGCGGTTCGGTTTCCTTCGCCGCGCTCCGTGAGCTGGTGACTCCACTATAGACGCGCGCATCTTGGAGAACGGATGACGCATGCTGAAGGAACCCTAGGAATCTGCGCAGGATTGCCTTGGCGTGCGGAATCTGTTAGCCAATGGCGTGAAGTGGAATGGCACGCCTGTACTGACTGTTAATAGTGACAACAGTGTGAACCAATCGCACATCGAGTACAGGAGGTCGGCATGGCACAGCTCACCAATGAGGAACGTATCGAAGTGAACGACGGTCGCGAAATGAAAGTGCTGATGATCGTCGGATCGCTGCGCAAGAACTCGTTCAACAAGCAGCTTGCGGCAATGGCGGAGCAGGAGCTCGGCGACCGCGCGTCGGTGAGCGTGCTTGATTGGAGCGAGGTGCCGGTGTTCAATCAGGACGAGGAATTCCCCACGCCCAAGTCGGTCGCCGAGGCGCGCGTTGCGGTGAACGAGGCGGATGCGATCTGGATTTTCACGCCCGAGTACAACCATAGTGTGCCGGGGTCGCTGAAGAATCTGTTCGACTGGCTGTCGCGACCGCTCGAAGATGGCACGCCGTCAGTGCTCACCGGCAAAGTGATGACGATGAGCGGCGTGGGCGGTCTGAACACGCTGCGGTACGCGTTCGCGGCGTGGATGCCCTCGCTCACCCTGTTCAAAATGCGCATTGTGCCGGTGCCGTTCACGGGCGTCACACTCAACCGCGAGATGTTCAGCACCGATAAGCTCGAACTGAACGCGGCGATGCGCACGTCGCTAAAATACCAGGCCGACGCCACGTTGCAGGCGATTGCCGAGGCCGAGTAGCGGCAGTCGGCGCGGCTTGCTTTGCGGCCGGTTTTGCGGAAGCTTCCGTGAGCCGTGCCGCGGATTGGTCTGGGAATGGCATGTCTTACGGGAGCTTCCGTGAAACACGCCATTCTTCTTGCGTAAAAGGAGACAATTGACGCCTAGATTTTGACTCTTTTTACGCAGGTGAAATCTTTCGATAGGTTTCTAAGAACGATCTGTGCATGCGCCTTACCTTCTCGCGGCATGCGTATTGATGTGCGGTTTTATTGACAAAACTTTTATATATATAATCAAATTGGCAGATTTCTATTTGCTTGAGAAGGTGATTGCAATGAGGCAATGGCGGGGAATCGTCAGCGTGATCGCGGCGATGGCGATGATTGGGGGATTCGCAGGTTGCGGACAGTCGCAGGAGCAGGCAGGGTTTTCGAAATCCCCGCAAAGCTCGCAGACGGCGACAGGCGGAGCAAGCGGGGAAATAGGCAACATGGAATCAGAGCATCATATTCTTCCTAGTTCCGATGTTGAGGAACTTGAGCTCAGATTGGAATCAATCGGCGAATCCACGGCGACAGGGAATCTGACTTTGCTTGGGGAGCTGCATCCGACGGCCAGCTACACGGAACGCGATGGCGGTAGGGGCATGCCCAGTCTACAGAATCAGGATGAGCTCACGTTCAGTGATTGCAAATCGTACATGCTCAGCGTGTTGTGCATGGGTGAGGGCAGTGTGAGCATCGAGTGGACACTCGGAACGCAAAGTGAGCAGCGGAATCTGGAATGTGCGCCGAAGATAGCCGAAACGGCATTGGGTATGAGCAATGTGAATGCGAAAAGCAGCACGGTGAAAATTGTGGCGGAAGAGGGATCGAAAGCGGAGATTGCCTATCGGCTCGACGAGATTGGCAAACCCGGCGTCGTTGTCGACTGACTGAGATTGGCTCATTCTCCGGCGTGAGATGTGTATGGCGTTTGTTTGCGTAAAAAGAGTCGGTGAGAAAGATTATTTGACTCTTTTTACGCAGATAAGGAGGTGCGCTACGGGTTGGGGCATACAGCCGCGGTTCTGTGGTCGATTACGCGGATGCTTCCATGAATCAGGTCGCGATGTGCGCATTTTGCGGCATAGATTGCGGATGTTTCCGTGAGCTGTGCCGTAGATATCGCTTTGGCGGCCGGTTTTGCGGAAGCGTCCGTGAGCTGTGCCGCAGAGTGGTCTGAGAATGACGTATCTTACGGAAGCTTCCGTACGTTGTGCCGTGGAACGGGGTCTGCGCGGTCGTCCCTTCGGATGTTTCCGTGAGCTGTGCCGCAGAATGGTCTGTGAATGGCATATCTTACGGAAGATTCCGTGGAATGTGCTGCGGGGAAGTCTGCAGACGACATATCGTTCGGAAGCTTCCGAAAGACGAGCCACATCTGCGTGACTTGGTGGTCGGTTATGCGGATGTTTCCGTGAAACGTGCCTCGCTGGCTCGGGTACCGCTCTTCTTGCAGAGCGGACGACTGGGTGTGATTTTGACTCTGTTATGTCGAGAAAATTCAGAGAGGAAGGGAAATATAGATACTTGAGAAGATGGGAAGAGCGGTGAGGAAATCTGAGAATGCGAAAGGCGTGCCTATGCTGTTTGCGGAACCGAGGAGGGCGACGAGAATGGCGAATATGGGAGATTACGCAGACATGGATGCGGAAAATGTGGAATCGGCGGAGGTGGTGTGCCCACGGTGTGGCTCGCGGCATGTGGCGCAGATTCTGCATGGTATGCCTGCGTTCACTGAGGAACTGCAGCGTGAGCTCGCTGAGGGCAAGGTGGTGCTGGGCGGCTGCGACATCGACATTTTCCACCCGACGCCGAGCTATCACTGCAATGATTGCGAGGAAGAGTTCTGATGTGCGGGGCAGTTGGTGCGCGGCTGCGGAACGGCGGCGAACGCTAATCTCCCGAAATCGCTTCTGCGTAAAAAGGGACGGTGGGAGCTGTGTTTTGACTCTTCTTGTGAAGAGAAGATCGCACAGGTTCCGCAGACTTCGCTCCATGTAGTTAAGCGTTCATGCTGTGGGGCGGTGTGGTATGGGCATTCAGGAAGCATTGCGCAAGGCGGCCGAGATGCAATCGCATCTCCAGATCATCTCTGTGGTGGAGTATGGACCATACTGGATTTTCAGCTACTGTGAACCAGGTCTAACTCCAGAGGAGTGTCCTGGTATGCCTATGTTGAAAATGCGGCGAACAGATGGTTTCAGCACCTATCTGCATGTGCAGGACAAAGACTTCCTGGACATTGTGAAGCATGCGACAAAAGTAGATCTGCCCGAGCATACACTCCCATATTCGCCTACTTCCTAGAAACAACAGGCTTGTACAGCCACTGCCTAGATGTTGAAAACATGGAGAATTCCTCGCATAGCATTCACTTCACGGACAGGTTTTGTGGGCATGCCTCCAAAAATGCGGTATCTCCTCGCAAGGCCCCTTCCATGGGGCATGTTTTCGAACTGCCCGTATTGACTTGGTAAGTATGCTTGTGCCATGGCTCTATTCATGCTGAATCATCATGTGCTTGCCGAAGTCGCCTATGATTCGGGTGCGCGCACCTATGCCGTGGATTTCCCCGACCGTCAGCCGTGGTTGCCATCTGGTTTCTCCTTTCAGGTTTGCACTGCTTATACGCAGGTGGTTTCCTGCGAGGATTCGGCTGATACGACGATCCCGGCAGATGAGAAGATTCGGCAGATGCTAAATGAGCAGATTGAGATATGGCATCGGGATTGGCAGTGCACGGGAGAGACTTGGGAATAGTAGTGTGAGCATGCAGTCTGGAGATGACAGGTCCATGTACTGCTTTCCTTGCGTAAATAGGGTCGGCATAGTGTCATGATCTGACTCTATTTACGCACCCGGGATGCGGAACGGCGGACGGAGCGTGCGCGTTTGTCTCACTCCGCTTTCGCGCTGGAGCCGCGGCTTGCTTCCACTGGGTATTTCTTGGCGTTTTTCGCCATTTTGCTGCGGATGATCTCGTCGAGGTCGACGTCGAGCACGTCGGCCATTTGGATGCAGTAGATCATCACGTCGGCGAGCTCCTCGTACACGTGCTCCCAGTCGCCGTCGCGTGGCTCGTCGCTCCACTGGAAGCACTCGAGCAGCTCGCCCGCTTCTATGCTCACAGATTTTGCCATGTTGGCAGGCGCGTGGAATTGTTGCCAGTCGCGGTCTGCGCTGAACTGGTGGATCATGCGGAGCGTGTCATCGGAGATCATGGGTGCCATGGTAGCAAAGCTGCTAGTATGCGCAGTATGAGTATGCCTACAACGTCGTCGCGCAGCACATACATCGTGCATATTCCCGCATGTCCAGGCGAGCTGGATGAGGAGACGCTACATTCCATTATCGAGAGCCAGTTGAAGCAATCCATTCCTGCTGATTCGGTGGTGGAACAGCATGCCAGAGAGTATCTTGAGCAGTATCCGGTCGTTTACATCGTGCATGCCGAGGATGTCAAGCAGAGGAAAGACTCTTCTGAAACTCGGTACATCGTGTACGTTGGCGAGACAAATGACATTGTTTCGCCAACGCGGCAGCATCTCATCGGCGATGCAAAGAATGAAATTCCTACATATGCGCTTAAGGAAGTCTGAGAAATAGAGTTGGCTGGCAAGGAAAAGATTGATGTACGTATACTGAGATATACGGAGAATGGGCAGAAACGATACATGGCGGCATCTTGCCTTCTTGTCCTAATCTTAAGCATCGTTAATGCATATGTCCATGAAATCGAATACATGCTCAGAAAAAAAGAATATAATTATTCTTGGAGTGAATTATATAATTACTTTATAGATTTTTATCCGAATGTCAATTCGCCCTTTTCTTTGCTGCTTGAGCTGTTTTCTTTCCTGTCTACCCTTGCGATTGCTCTTGCTGTTGTTGTGGAGGGGGAAGGGAAGATGCTGATATTGAGTAAATTCTCATACTGGCTGTGTGTGGGTAGTTGTAGTGTGCTTGCGGTTATGTCTCGTGCTCTATTTTCCGGTCTCGGTGTGATAAAGGCAATTGCGGTAATTGTTTCCTCAATCATTATTCTTTATTATCTAGGTAGATTTAGTATTGTCATTGGGCAAAAAAACTTTATCAATGCAAGGATGGCTTTTGATAAATCGGTCTCATTGATTTATTTAAAACTATACGAACGATACGGAGGGGAAAGGTCTGCGGCAAGATCACTTGTAAAAGTTTTTGTATTGCTTTCTATTTTGCTTATAATGGCTATAGGTCCTTGGGTGTTGCTGATTACGGATGCCTTATCGGCGACGAGGTATGATAATGGCAATATTCTATCTGTCTTGCTTGTATTCCTGTTTATTTATTGTCTGACGTTTGTAGCATTGTTAAAAAATGAAGAACATGGGATGAATGGGCTACTTCTTGTGACGAGCTGTTTCGTACCCCTCTTGCCTCTCCTGTTTTATGTATTCCATAGCATTCATAATAGTATTCATTATGTAATTATATTTTTTATTGCATTATCGCTTAGTTTCTGGTCATTGTTCTGCGTTGCTTGTTCGCGTATGTCTAGCGGGGAGTTGTCGGAGAAGCTTCGAAAGCGTCGTCCTTGGATACTTGTTGCTGAAATTGAATCTATTCATTCTATAAAAGCAAGACTATATATGAAAATACATTTAAAATATATAGATAGAGTTGAGTATATGAATGGTCTTGGTGGTAGTTGATATTGCTGTTATGTGTTATGTTTTGGGTAAGCAAGGTGGTGTTGAAGGTGCTATGAATATGCCAACATGCCGGTTGTTGAAAGTGGTGGTAATTTGCGGCTGATGCAGAATTTTTGAATTGTGGTATTGAGGGCATGTTTTTGAGTGGGGCTAAACGCGCGTTCTGGTGCCGATACGTGCTGTCGTCCAAATATTCGAAAATCTCAAAAGTGTTGACGAATTATCTCGTATTTTTGTTTTGCTGGGATTGTATTTTGATTGTCGGCGTTAGGGTCGTCATCGGCGTTGGCTGGTTTTGCTTATATGCTTATGTCGCGTACTCGAGTATGGTCATGCTGGTCTGATTGATGAATCTTGCTGGCAGTTTCGATGTGTTTGCGTTTGTGGTCGTGCAAGGTGGTTCCCTGGCTCGGCGTTCGTGCTGCTGTGTCGGATTTGGCGCCCGTTTGTTTACTTCATTGGTTTCTGGTAGACTGAAGTATTGCGGGAAAATTGACATTCTTTCCAGTTTTTTCCATGTGCCGCCTTGCGACTTCAATTCTTAATTGAGCGCAAATAGTTTTGAGCTCGTGGGTGAGGGCGGAATTAATTAGGTATAGGAGTCGATGGTTGTGAGGTGGTAGCTGCATGAGCAATTCGGTCTTGGTGTAGCGATGGTTGGCGTGTGAACTTAACTATTGGCAAGTGTATTGCGACGATGCCGCGTGTGTTCAATTGTGAGTTGAGTCTCGAGCATGGTGTGAGACGGGATTGCGCTATTGTTCTCGCCTCCAAGGTTCTAGTGGTATATGGAATCACCGAAAGTACTCATTTTGTAGTCCCTGTTAAACTATATGATTGGGGTATGTCGGAAAACGCGCTGCTGAACACTAAGGAAACAGCCCAATATATAGGGGTGTCTGCGGGTGTAGTGACACGTCTCGCGAATACGGGCGAACTTGAGTTTGACACCTGCGGAGCTCGTAAAGTTTTCCGTAAAGAAGCCATCGACGCATATCTGGAACGGAATAATCTGATTCAAGCTGCGGTGGATCAAGTGTCAACTAAAGACTTCGAGGACAACATCTGCGCTCTCTCATTTTTCAGTGGGGCTGGCGGTCTGGATCTTGGCTTTGAGCGAGCTGGCATATCGGCGGCACTATATTGTGAGAACAATCGTGAATGCCGTATGACCTTGCATCGAAACCGTCCAGATGTCGCCCTGCTCGGAGATATCACCAAAATCAGTGCCGACGAGGTTCGTCGAATGGCCCGTATCCCTCAGGGGCGTGAAATCGATGTGATGTTCGGCGGTCCGCCATGCCAAGCATTTTCAACAGCAGGCGCGCGCCGTGCATTCGAGGATCCCCGCGGCAATGTATTTCTCAGATACTTGGACTTGGCCTCCGAATTGAAGCCGCGATACCTAGTCATAGAAAACGTACGCGGACTGCTCTCCACCCCTTTTCCCGTTGAATCTGGCGGGAAGCCAATCCGGGGCGGAGTGATGCGCTACATACTCAATAAGTTGGAAGAGATGGGCTACGGTGTTTCGTTCAATCTCTACAACGCGGCTAACTTTGGAGCGGCCCAGATTCGTGAGCGTGTGGTCATTATTGCCAAACGTGATGGCACGAAGTGTGACTGGCTCATACCTACGCATACTGATCCTGATGGCAAATATGTCCAAAACTGGAATCTTCCCTCTTGGGTAACGTTCCGAGACGTTGTCTACGATATTGAAGATTCTCGGCAAACCCACACTGATTTCCCTGAGAAGCGGTTGCTTTACTTCAGCATGCTGAAAGAGGGGCAGTGCTGGAACAAACTCCCCATCGAAATTCAAGAGGAGGCTATGGGTAAGGCCTATAAGCTTGGAGGCGGCAAGACCGGATTCTACCGACGCATCGCTTGGGATAGACCATCCCCCACTCTGGTCACCAGCCCAACGATGCCAGCCACCGACCTTTGCCATCCCAAGGAGCTGCGACCGCTGAGCGTGGAAGAATATAAACGGGTGCAGGGTTTCCCTGATGATTGGTGGATTGCTGGCAGCATTCACGACCAGTACCGCCAAATCGGCAACGCCGTTCCGGTCAGCTTGGGCGAAGCAATTGGCCGAGCAATTCTCGATGACATGAGGGGAGAGGCTCATGATGAGCGTTGGCGCAATTTCCCCTATTCAAGATATGCCCATACCAGCGATCAAAACTGGAATCTGGCCTGAATAGTAGGATTTAGTGATCTTAAATTATCAATTATGGAGGCGCGCAAATCAAATCAATGATTTGCACGCCTCCATTGGAATCTGCGAAAGTCCTTTATCTGCCAGTATTCCTGGCGTTCCTCTTGGCTTCGCGTTCACGGCGTTTCGCCTCTTTTTCGGCCTTGTATCTGTCAGAGAGCTCGGCAACACCGTCGAGTGTATGTGGAAGACCATTCTTATCGAGCTCCTCCAGCAGTTGCGTTGTTACTCGCTCGAGTGATGATTCACGAGCCAGAAGCACGGCTTCAGAGTTGATACTTGAGAATGGGCGAATAAGGCCATACGGTGAGTCAATGCCGCACAGCCACTGCCACATTGCAGTGCCCGACAGATAGCGGTAACGAAAATTCTTGAGATCGGCGTTCTCCTGAGTCACTCCGCTCACCTCGAACGTACGCCATTCGTCTTTACTGATAGTCGAACGCGTGATGCAGATTGCTGCCTCCACTCTCTGATTCGAAGCACGTTTACGGCCCGTAATCTCCTTCATGCGTTGACGTAAACTCCTCAATTCATTGGGGAACGACGATGAATTGGTCGTGTTCTCTTGTGACTTGAGTTCAATCACATAGACCGCTCCATCTCTGGTCGCGGTCAAATCACCCGTATCAATAGCGTTTTCGGCAATGCTGGCAATCAACTCCTGCCAACGGGTACCCATTGCCGTCTCTTCGCTTGAAGATTCGACTGCGTGGAAAGCCTCACGCGCATAGTCTTCAGCGGTTTCAATACCACGCAGAGCATAAATTGCAAAATCCTTGCCCAGCAAACGCTCATAGGTCATTGAGGAGCTTCCCGTGCCATCGTAAAAAGCGATTCGACTCTGAATGTAGGCATTTAGAATGGAGCGGGCGCTTTCTCTACGTGCTTCTTCCTCGGCTGCGCTGTCGTAAATTCTCACTTGATCTTCCATATGGATTAACCGTAGTGTGCGTATCCTGCATATGCAAATCTTTATGAGACTGTGTAATGTCTGTCGCAGGATTTCAGGCTGAAATGCGTATTTCATGTGTTTGTGCCGAATTGTTGACTAAGATTTTGAAGCGGTGTAAAAATCCTGGTTTCTTGTGCCATGAGACACCCTGATTACGTTTCAAATGTTGGTGTCAGCGTCGTAGCCGGCATCGGTTGTTTTTGAGTATATGCTCATGCTGTGGACTCGAGCGCGATCATGATGATTTGGTCGGCCCGACATTGCATCTCGGAAGTGATCTCGACGCGGTGCGTATGTCCTTGGCGTTCATGAACCGGCGGATCGTCCAGCCCCCGTTCATGTCGACGAGGACGGCACCCACTAGGCACAGAAGGGTGTATGTGTTCAATTAGGAATTGAGGTTATGAGGTGATGCAAGAAAGTTGGATTCTGTAGCGGGAAAGGAATCTAACTTCCCCGCAACTGCTTCTTCTCTACCTCAATGTGAGCCATACGCTAAAATGCAACGTATGTCTCAAAGGTGAGGAGAATCGCATGGGCAGTGGAGAATTGCAGACGTGGAATGGACACTTCGATAGGGGAGTGTACATCGATTACACTCTCGAGCCTTTGCAATCCGAGCGTCACATAGAAGGCACCAAAGATGAAGCCTCGCAGTCCGGAAGCCGAATTGATGAAGATACAACGATCGAAATAGAGGATATCGAGGAAGAAAACAATAGCGATCAGGATGAATCTCATCGTGTGGATTACATGCTTGCTGCCGGCTGTGGAATCATCTCTGGCGCTATTGACTCATTGTGGGTGGGGAAGTTTGATTTCGATCGCGCTCGCGAATGGGGAAGCGAGCGTGTCAATGAGTTTGTGATGGCAGTCGCGAAGATGGATCCAGAGTATAAAGGCGATGACGTAAAGTCGGCAATTCGTTTTCTAGAGAAGAAGTATCCATTTGTGGGAGATCGTGCAACAAGTGAGTTCGGTGGTGGTCGTCAGCATCATCTCAGGGATTTCTCGCATCACATGAGCTTGGGTGGTCTTGCGTTTTCATTGCTGACGCAGTTCACCGGAAAGGTGTATGGCACCGATCAGCACGGTGTCTTTATGGTCGTGCCTGTTGCAGATGAGGAGCTCATCGGGAAAACTATAGAAGAGAAGCTCATGCTCGGTGCTGTGCGTTGGTTCTTCCATATGGTGAGCGATATGGCGGGTTCGAGTGGATCAGCGGGGAAGGGGACCGGTATTCCAGGGCCGATACTTTCGTTGATGAAGCAGCTATCCGCGCTTCCTCTGTTCAAGGATGCGATGACTGATGAGGCGTTATTCAGGAAGATGCTGTCCAAACTGTTCAACGGAACGTTGCTCAAGACCGTCGACGAAGAAGGAAAGAAAATCTACCGACGCTTCGATTTGCGAGCGGAATTGGGAATCGCGCATGAACTTGCTAGGCAGTCGGTGCCGGTGCTGGTCAACGAATGCCTTGTCTGCGTATGCTATGCAGCCCGGCGACTGTATACAATGTGCTCGAACGGGGAAGTGCATGATTTCAAGTCATTGCTGAGCGTTGGGCTTGACGCATTGTTGCCACACGGTTCGCCATTGGGTACGCGGATGGTCACCATAGCGACTGGGGTGTTCTCTGTTGTCGATATGACGGATGGGGCGATTCGCACGCTGATGCGTAGCGGAGGGAAGCTCAATCCGGGAATGGTGTCGGATTTCCTGCTACATGTAAATGTGGTGGGCGTCGTGCGATTCGTCTTCGCCGTGCATACGGATTACAAGGTACATGCGAAAGCGAAGAGAGAGACTCGTTTGCAGGCAAAGTTTCACGGGCGAGGAAACGGCTATGGCGATGATGCCTCGGTCATGCGATTCTTCGAGCTGGATATGGCGCAGGCGAATATGGTGGTTTCCATTGAGTATCAGGCAGCTCGCCTCGACATTGAACAGACGAAGAACAAGAAGACAAGAGAGGAGAAGGAACGGGAGTTCAGCGATTGGGAGAACGATAATTGCTCTGAATTCATATTGCGCGACAAAGAAGCACTCGTAAATGAAATTCATCGAATTCAGAGGTATGCTACTCCAGTCTGGCAGAAACTCGTGGCATTGGAAGCTTCTCAGTTCATGCCGTATCAGAGCAAGAAATTGAAATACGATGCGGCGACGCTGGATATGGTGTGCAGTGATCTGCCGGGGTTTGAAGATAAGGAATGCACCAAATACAGAAAAGCTGTGATTAAGGAGACGTCGGCAATCAAAGGTGTGAAGAAAGCGGTTCTAGCCGGTTGTGTCGGAATCGGGGTTGTAGCTGTTGCGACGGGAGGGGCTGCTTATGTGTTCGCACCGGCGATTGCGCCAATCCTAGCTGGACCTTCTGTGGCCGGATTGTCGGGAGCTGCTTTGACGAGCGCAAGTCTTGCTGCGGTGGGAGGCGGCTCGCTGGCGGCAGGTGGTCTTGGAATGTCGGGAGGCGTAGCCCTCATTGCAGGAGGTGGCGCATTGCTGGGGGCTGTTACTGGCGGTGGCGCGGCAACGTTGGGCACTTGGGTGCTTGCAAATCAAGACGCATACGTGCTGAACACCTGCGCAAAACTGATAGTGTTCTGCAGGGATGTACTGATGGAAATCGACGGTGGTGTGGAACTCGTGCGTCAGGTGCGGCAGAGTGTGTGCGAGCAGCTACGGGAAACTGAGCCTCAGCTTGACTTCTTGGGGCAGCTCAAGCAGTTCATAAAGCAAAGCGGTAGCAGAGATGCGGATTCGGATCCTAGCGCTAAACGCGAACGTTCTGAGGCGCTGAAGGGAATCGACAAAAGTGAAAAGAATATGAAGAGAAGCGTGAAATACATGCGGAAATGCGTGAAAGAGCTCGGAAAGGTCACAGGAATCACAGATGAGAATAGGGGTGCATCTGGGGCTCAATGGAAGCCGGTAGCTCAGATTGAGAAAGGCTGATGAGCTGAGTCAGGTGGCAGCCCTGTCTCAACGCAATGCGTTACTGGCTTCTTGCCATTTTGCCAGGAACAGCAGCTCGTCACGGTAAGGGAGCTCCCAGCCAATCATATCCGGATCAAACCCGACGATGCCGTTGTGTTTGCTTACTCCGGCAAATACAACGGCATCGGAAAGAACGCAACCTTCCCAATCCTGTACCGTCAGATCACGTAATCCCAGCTGCGCGATCACAAACGTGCCGCCGCTGTACGGAATCCTAAGGTCATGTGGCTTGGTGCACCGCAACATGCCCTCGCTGGTTTCCGCCAGATCTCCAATAGCTGTCAAAGCTGAGCAGTATTGGTGAATCAGGGCTGGCGTAAACTTGCTTCGCAGCTGCGGATACAGGGCGCTCATCTGCTTGATCCATGCCAAGGATTTCTGCTCCACCGCGGTCTGCGCGATGCCAGCTGCCCCTCCATAGCCGTCATCAATGCAATACGCCTGCATCCAGAACCGCAACGCTGTGAATGTGCAACGACATGCCAACGCTTCCCCGTCAGGGTCATCGGACGCCCGTCGTGGCACTCCCAAGTCATGTGCCATCACATCAACGAGCCTGCGAACCATGGTCAATCCTGTCGATGAGTGCGGCGAGTTGAGCCGCAATGGTTTTATTGGTCGGTTCCTGGCTCAATTCGTGGGCTTTTTCCGCTCCTTGGTATTCATATGTTTCAATGCATAGGTGCGGCATGATCCATTGACGTGCTGATGCAGTGTCCTGTGCAATCGCCGTGATGGCGGATGGCGTCACCAATGCGTTCTGCGGAATGGAAGTCATTCTTCGGAGGATGTCCATTTGCGCCAGTATCGATCTTGAAGTTATGTCGATTCGCTTGAGCGCTTCCTGCGCATGATGCAGCGGCTTATCTGAAGCCGAAAGCTCCACCATCCCAGTCGTTGGCACATAGAACACCTTGTTCCACACTTCAGGTGCCAAAAGACGTATATTCGCAAAACTGCCGATCGGTAGAATCACTACTGATTTCGCAGGACTATATCGGTTCAATGCGAACAGCAGACTTTCATTGACGGTGTCGAACACGTTATCCAGCACAATCACCGGCGACTCAGAGTGCTCAAGAAACTCTTCCAGCATCGTGAAATCACTGAAATCGATTGGAATTCCAGTATGCTGTGCTGGTGTGCCGGCGAGCGCGAAGGCTAGCGTATTGGCGATGGTCGGCACATGGACGGTATCGACCGCTAGCAATCGCGTTGTGCGCAGTGTACGGCAGAGATGAGCGGCGAAATGCGTGATTCGTTCATTGTTCCTGTTGCTCTGTCCGGTGAAGGTGCAGCCTAGTATCTGCATATTCTGCGCCACTGCCTGTTGCATATCTGTTGCTGCTTGTGTTTTCGCTGGTCCCATCATGGGGGCCATGCGAAGTTGTCTGGAGGAATCTGGCGCAGTCGAGTGCCGTATAGTCAATTCCTCCATCATGGAATGATTCTGCTGGGCAATCTGCTGCAAGCCGAGCTTGAGTGCCACATTATTCTCCAGATCCTGCAGCGCTTTATGTTGTTCCTCTTTCTGCAACTCCAACTCTGCCTGTGCATCGCGTATCTCACCACGTTTGCGCTGCAATTGTTGATTGAGCTCCGCCAACTGTGCAGTTGCTTGTTCCGCCTTTTCTGATTCCTCATCCCGCTGGGCCCGCAGTTCATCCAGCTGCTTGCATAATACTTGCTTGTGCTTCTCGAATTCGTCATCGAGCTGCGCAGTGGCTTGCTTCCGGAATTCTGCCATTACGTCGTCGTCGTTTTTCAGCACATCGTAGATGATCTCAGACACATCGTCGGTATTGCTGCGAATGGTTGCTTTGATTGCCGTTTGAAGTGCCCGGACATCGTTATGTGAGGGTTTGGCACCGAGGTACTCTTCAAGATTCGCCGGTTTCTCGAATGCCTGTTCCAGAACATCTCCGGCTGTGCGCATGAGCTCGTCACCATTCATCGCATGCTCTTTGCGGATGTACCAGTTCACGTACAACTGCGCCAGATCTCGCATAGGCTTGATCACTACTTGAGAGTGAGACTTCAGTTGTGTCGGCAGATTGTATACCAGACGGTCACCTCTATTGAAACCCTGATTGATGATTCGCACATGACGGCGATCCAGGATGACGCGTGGGACGCTGTTCGGTGCTGTGTTGCTCAGTGTGAGCAAGCCATTATGAATCGTTGTCATACTGCGGTCGAGGACGGCCGCGTCCAACATATTGTTATTCTCTGCGAACAATAGCAGGATTTTCGCGGTGGGACGGCCGGAATACTGTATGCCTTGCGAAAGCACGTCAGGTAGCTCTTCCGCACGATTGGCCGGGCAATCAATCACCTCATACAGCGGAGGCTCGGTGGTTCGTAGGCCACCTTGAAAGATCTCAACAAACGGATGATCTGGACGATTGTAATTCGGTGTCCACTGGAGAAACTTGAAATCCGAGTCACTCTTGACCATGATTTGCGTGAGTTTTGGGTTGTATAGGGTCTTCGGGTCAAGAGGGTCATCTGAAGACGGGTTCCTGGACCGTTCCCACCAGCGCGGATAAGCCACCCAATCATAACATCCGTTCCCCGCGGAATCGGTCACGTAATCGATGATGCGTATGAATTGTCCGTCACCATTGTCGTTCCAGACAAAGAGACCCCAGGACTGCCGAGATTCGTTGAATTGCTGTGACATCTGCTTCTCCCAAAGTGATGAGTGTGTTAACGGTACGTGGAACGTATGCGGGCAAGTGAGACACTGAGTGGTATGCCATGGTGTTGAGGCTGTTCGAGTCTCCTCTGCTCTATGTCGAGATGTTTATTGAGTGTCTGACACTGTGTCTGCTTTATTGCCAATTCGGGCATCAGAGCAGTGGAGGAGGCGTGTGGCTGCTCATCAGATGAAGGCAGATGAGGGGCATCTGCCAACATGAGTCCTTCAGGGTATGTGTGTGAGAGCACGTAAGCACTCCATGGTAAATACCGATTCGCACGCAGGAAACAGCATTCGCCCTCTATCTGTGAGCGGACTCGGCCATGTGGGGCAAAACCAAGCAAACCAACACGTCGTGGATTGAGATGATCACAGTTGAGACGCGGAAAATCAATGTCATCGTGTACGGGATTTTCGTTGCGGGATGCAAATGGTGTCTGGTATATCTGCTGACTATTCGAGAACAAGGGTTCGTCTATGCCGTTAGAACGCAGTTGGGGAGGCCAAACGGGAACGGGGTCGAGATCAAGACTGGTGAGTCGGAAACCGTGATCTGCAAGCCAGAAATCAGCTTGTGTACGATTCAGCGAATTCCACAGCGTGACGATGCGCACCACGAGAAGATTGCCGTGCGACGAGTTGATTTCGCCGATGGGAACGGCTATGTCGAAACAGCTCTGAAGAGCACGTAGAATGCTGGGGCGTGCAACCACATAGTAATCAAACCCGGCGTGGAGAGAAGCCCCATAGGAAAGTCTACGGCCTCCATTCGGGCCGAATTCCGAGGTGAAGATGAACGCCTGTTCGCCGTCTTCGGGACTGCCCACATTCCTCTGCCACTGTTCCGGGACGGAAATGCGTGCACGTAATCCGAAGGAGGGATTCTCCAGGTGAATGGTGTATTTGCGGTCGGACACAAGATCGGCAAGATTGTGGGAGATCCCGTCTACAGTGAGTGTAGCGCGATCTTTGCGCAGTTCGGAGATGAGATCATGCCCGAGTGATCGACGACGAACCGATATCTCCAAATGAAAAGTGGGCGTGCTTTGTGCGTGGTGGCCGCTCCCTGCTCGGTTGCGGTCTTTGCGCAGGAACATCGGTAGAGAGGGGACGATAATACGTGGGTCAGCCCCTAAACCCGCTTGATACCGTTCGCAGAATCTGGCGACTGGGTCGTTCTTCGCATGCCGGAAGTGCGGCCGTACAGTTCGGTGAACAGAACGAGATGAGTGGCTCCGTGGATTTCTGCGAACTGCGGGAGCTTGGTCCCCAGATGCGTCCGCAGATGTTGTAGACGCTCGACTGCCGCGGTGGAATTGCACTGGTCGGTCGCACGATGGGCAGCGGAATTTCACTCCTGCAGGTATATCTCCTTGGAAGTCATGTACTACTTGATCTGCGGTAACCGTGCATACGGGCGCCATGGGAATGAACTGCCGTGCGGTATCCATTGATGCCCCCTCTCGTCCTCCTCGCCGATTGATTCCAGTGTACGCGGAAAATGCAGTGGCGGGCCACTATTTTTACAATGTCGTTCTGTGGATTTTCGCGTAGTGTCTGTGAGCGCTGGCGGGTGAGTCGTATATGCTACGCTGACTCAGCTCGATGTCAGATTCTCTGTCGCATTGCGCAATCTCGACGAGGTTATCGCCGCTCAGGGCGAGGATTACGCGCAGTTCGACCAGCAAGCCAAGCAGTCGGTCGCCGCGTGCGCATCGCTTGCCATGTCCATCAAATCCGTGCTCGATACGCCCATTCTTGACGAATCGGGCGCTCTCACCGATGAGTCCGGTACGCTGATGCGCGGGTTTGACGGCAATCCTGAGTGATTCACCGCTAATGCCGCCGACTACTTCGCGCAGCCCGACATGATGGTGCTCCGGTTTTGCCAGTGAGATATCTGTAGCCAGAATCTCCCATAACTATAGATATCCGATTATCGGCAGCCTTTCCTGCGTAAAAAGGGACATCTGAGGGCGTCTATTTGACTCTTTTTACGCAGAAAGGCAGAAAGAAGGCGGAGCGAGGGCAAAGTAAAGAGAGGGAAAGTGGGTATTGTCATCTGCTTCGACGGTGATGCCGCCATGACCGATTATGTACCGAACAGTTCGTCGTGGGAACCGGTGTGCTCAAAGAAGGCGACTTTGCCGTTGCAAGACCAAATGACCGGCCCATCGCCGGCGTTCGCCACATGGCATTCGTTTCGTCCCTGCCACTTTCCGGCGAGTGTATGCATATTATGCCTTTGTTTGAGCACCGCAATGGATGCAGGGGAGTTCTCGATCACCAGTTCGATGACCTCCTTGAGCTTGGAAGGTCCCACTGTCGTTTCTGTGCCTTCTTCTTGAGATCTCGGCTGAATGCCGTTGAGAAGTCCGCGCTGAGTCGTGCCATCAGTTAAGGGCTGCCTTGATCAGCGATTCGGCGTTGCTGAAGCGCCCCTCTTGACCGCTGGCAAGGAAGGCGTCTCCTTCTGCAATGGCCTGCATGCTTTCGGTATTCGGTTCCTCGTGGGCATTGTGCGCGTTGCAGCTGGCGAACATGAAGTATATACTTGTATCTACTGAAAGGAGTGGCCATGACAATGCTGACACTGAGCAAGTGGGGCAATGCGCAGGCGGTTCGCTTGCCCAAGGCGATGCGCGAGCAGGTCGGGATGCCCGATGATTCGCAGATTGAGGCAACCGTCGAAAACGGTGCGATTGTGCTCAAGCCCGCGCGGTCGGCAAAGCGCGCGATTCGTGTCGCGAATCTTGCTTCGGTTTTCAAGGATCGCAAGGAGCCCTACCGGGCCTGCGAAGATGATTTCGGTGCTCCAGCGGGGAATGAGGGTCTGTGATATGTGCCATTACGGCGATGTGTTGATGGTTGACCTCGACCCATCCAAGGGGCATGAGCAGCGCAAGCGCAGACCTGTGGTTGTGGTGAGCAATGATGCCTTCAACCGGAACTGCACCCTCACTGTTGTTGCGGCTATTTCCCATGGCCGGGGCGATTTTGAGCTGCACATACCCTTTTCCCCTGTTCCGGCGTCCGATGTGTCAAATGGTGGGAGCGGTGTGGCGGATGGATTCGTGCAGTTGGAGCAGATCCGGGCGCTCGATCTCTCTGCCAGGAACGCTGTGAAGATCGGATCGCTCAGGCAGAAGGATATGGATACGGTCACATCCATGCTGCTAGGGTGCTTCATCCAGCCTGACATGATGGTGCTTCCGTCATACTGACAACAGTCCTCTTTACGTAAAAAAGGACATCTGAGTGCGTCTATTTGACTCTTTTTACGCAAAGGAAGGGAAGAGAGGGGGGAAAGACTGCTTGCTGTCCGCGTGCTGGTCAAAGCGGCATATCTCACGGTGATTTCCGCGAACTATGCCGCGCAAGAAACACCACCGCGCACATTCACGCCTCCGCTCACTGCTCCCGCGGCCGATGCTGGGCCAGGTACTGCTGGATTGGCAGGGCGAGCCGCCGGTTGTCGCCCAGGAACGTGGCGTAGAAGTCGATGCGATTGGCGGGGTCGGCAATGCTCACCGCCGTGCGCGTGTGCGGCATGAACCGTTCGTCGGTCATGCGCAGCGATCTCGTGAGATTGGAGTAGAAGAACGGGAACGCCGAGTATTTGCTGATCTGTTCGAGCGCGCTCAGGTCCTGCTGGTACAGGAAGTGCGCGCCGGGAATCTGCTCCTCTATGACCGCTCGCCACGGGCCTATGTCGTGCGCGACCACGAAATCCATGCCGGCGAGGTCGGCGAAGGTGACGCTCGTGCGCTGGGCGAGCGGATTGAAATTGTCAATCGCCACGCCAAGGTATTCCTCGCCCAAGTACAGTGATTCCACGCGCGGGTCGTCCACTTCGCGGTCGGTGATGATCATCGTCTCCTTGCGCAGCAGCAGGTCGTCGAGCACCGCGTCGGGCTCAATGAGACTGTGCCGCACGGTGATGGACGATTCCCATTTGGCATTGCGCTCGCCGGCTTGCTCGAGAAAATGCAGGGGACCCGGTGCCACGGATCCGACGACGATCTCGTTGTGCAGATTCGCGTCGTTCCGCACGGTCTCGACGAACCGGTCGTAGGCGTCGAGCAGTTGCTCGGCTTCCTGTGCGGCGAGCTCGCCGGTGTGGGTGAGTGAAAGCCGGTTCTTGGCGCGCCGGTCGAACAGCGGGACGCCGAGCTCGCGTTCCAGTTTGCGCATCGTGCGCGTCATGGTCGGCTGAGTGATGCGCAGTTCGTCTGCGGCCGCGCTCAATGTGCCGTATTCGCGGAAGGCGACGAGTTCGCGCAGTGCTTCCAATTCGGTCATATCGCTCCGTTCGTCTTCGAGACCGAGCCCACTATGCAGATTGCGCATAGCAAGATAAATGATAGGCATTGTACTTCGCCGAACAACGGCTTTACGATTCTGGGTGAACACGGAAAACGTGAATAGACATGATAGGAGAACTCATGCAGTACGTCACTTTGAACGATGGAAACAAGATGCCGCAGCTCGGATTCGGTGTGTTTCAGGTGCCGGATCTGGCCGTGTGCGAGCAGGCCGTCTCCGATGCCCTGGAGACCGGCTACCGACTGATCGATACGGCCGCCGCATATGCGAACGAGGAGGCGGTCGGTGCGGCGATCGCGAAGAGCTCGGTCCCGCGCGAAGACATTTTTCGTGACCTCCAAGCTGTGGGTCGACCACTTCACGTATGAGAAGGCGAAGCAGGGCATCGATGATTCGCTGCGCAAGCTCGGGCTGGATTATCTCGATCTCTACCTGCTCCACCAGCCGTACGGCGACGTCGCCGGCGCATGGCGCGCGCTCGAGGAGGCTCAGCAGGCGGGTAAGATTCGCTCGATTGGCGTTTCTAACTTCGCGCCGGACCAGCTGATCAATCTGGAGCTCATGAGCAATGTGAAGCCCGCCGTCAACCAGATCGAGGTCTCCCCGTGGTATCAGGAGAAGGATGAAGTGCGCTTCGCCCAGGAGCAGGACGTGCAGGTCGAGGCCTGGGCGCCGTTCGCGGAGGGCAAGCATCACATCTTCACCGACCCGACCATCGCGGCGATCGGCGAGAAGTACGGCAAGACGAACGGCCAGGTGATTCTGCGCTGGCTGCTGCAGCGCGGCATCGTCGCCATTCCGAAGTCGGTGCACAAGGAGCGCATGGCCGAGAACTTCGACGTCTTCGACTTCGAGCTCAGCGACGAGGACATGGCCACGATGGCCAGCCTCGACAAGCACGAGAGCCAGTTCTTCGATCACCGCGATCCGACGGCCATCGTGAGCATCTTCGGCCAGAGCCTGCGCGCGCTGCGCTCCTGAACGGTATATATCCGCGACTTTGCCAAGTGAGGAACGTGGTGGTGCGGGACGTTGCCATGCTGACGCCCAACGCCACCACGTTTCACGTGAATCATTGGTTGCTGGCGTTGTAGAGACCCATGATGCGTTCGCAGAGACGGCCGGCTGCAGACCCCAGCAGAACGTTGGTGGCGTTCATTGGCATACTGCCGAGCAGCATACGGAGCATGTCGCTTTCGGGAATGATGGGATGCCCCTCCTGCTGCGACAGCCGGTTGATCGCGGCCTGCAGTATCGGGCCGCCTATCGGGTCGTCGCTCCATTCGTCGAAGGTGGAGGAGAGCGTCAACGGCAGGCGTATGCCGTCACCGGGCAGTTCGACCTGCACTCGTTCGGCGATGTCACGTGATGACGAACCGATCTCAATGGTGTAGGTGCCCCGTTCCACATGCCAGTCGTTCCTCGGCTCGGACCAGTAGGCGAACGACCTGCTGTCGAGCTCGAATGTGACGATGCTGGCCTCGCCCGGGTCGAGTGTGATCTTCTCGAATCCTTTGAGCTCGTGGGCGGGCCGGGCGGCATCACAGGCGCATGGCGCAACATACAGCTGCACGACTTCCGAGGCGCGCACCTGACCGGTGTTCGTGACGATGGCGCTCACCTGCACGGTATTGTCATGCGGGATTGCACTGAGGTTGCGAATCTCGAAGGTGGAGTAGGTCATGCCGTATCCGAACGGGTATGCCACCTGCCTGCCGAAGGTGTCGTAGTATCGGTAGCCCACGAACACGCCTTCGCCGTAATCCACATGCCCTGCCTCCCCGGGCCAGTTGGGCATGCTCGGATCGTCGAGCACGCTCATCGGGATGGTCTGCGCGAGTTTGCTAGAGGGGCTCACATCGCCGAAGATGACATCGGCGAGCGCATTGCCGCCCTCCTGCCCGAGCAGCCACCCCTCCAACAGGCCCCTGACCGAATCTCGCCACGGTGTGACTGAGACGGCCGATCCGTTTGACAGCACGACCACCACGTTGGGGTTGACTTTCACAATGTCGGCAAGCAGTCGCAGCTGTTTTTGGGGCAGGTCGATGGTCTCGCGGTCGAAGCCCTCCGATTCCGCTTCCTCAGGGAGTCCTGCGAAGAACAGCACCACATCGTTGCGCCATGCCATGTCGATTGCATGGGCGGTGAGCGCGGCGTCCTGCTTGGCATCGTCCAAGGTGAAGCCGGGGGAGAAGTCCACGGGAATGTCGCGAATATGCAGGCTGCCGAGGAACGACGAGACATAGGTCGGGGTGAGTTTGGACGATCCCCCTCCCTGATACCGCGGTGTGCGTGCGAATTCGCCAATGACGGCTATGGAGACGGAACCGTCGGCGGCCAATGGGAGAATCCCGCCATCGTTCTTGAGCAGCACCATGGATTCCTGTGCGGCACGCCGTGCGATGGCACCGTGATTCACCAGATCGTAGGGGTGATCGTCCTGCTGCATTGCAGGAGCAGCCTTTTCTATGAGGTCGAGCATCCCCTGTGCCATGCGGTCAAGTTGGTCCTCATCCAACAAACCGTCGCGTACCGCCACGACCACCTGTTCGTCTGTGTTCGTGGGCGGCATCTCAAGATTCAGTCCGGCTTTGAGCGCCTCCACGCGATCGTGCACGGCACCCCAGTCGCTGATCACCACGCCGTCGAACCCCCATTCGTCGCGTAGGACCTTGGTGAGCAGCCATGAGTTCTGCGAACACGGCGTGCCGTTGAGCTGATTGTAGGCGCACATGACCGTCCAAGGATGGGCTTTGGTCACAATGTGCTCGAATGCCGGCAGATAGACTTCACGCAAGGCCCGTTCGCTTACCCGCGCGTCGATGCGCATGCGGTCGGTCTCCTGGTTGTTCGCCGCGAAATGCTTCAGCGACGTGCCCACTCCGGTGCTTTGCACCCCCTCGACTATGCCTATGGCCTCATGCCCGGCGAAATACGGGTCTTCGGACCAGAATTCGAACGAACGGCCTCCGAGTGGGTTCCTTTTGATGTTCACGCCCGGCCCGAGCAGCACGGCCACCTTCTCCTGCACGCATTCCTCGCCGATCGCCACACCGACCTCGCGCACGAGTCCCGGGTTCCAACTGCTCGCCATACCCGCTGCCGGCGGGAAGCATGTGGCCGGCATGGAATGCTCGATATCCATTGATGTGCTCTGCGCGGCCTTGCGCAGACCATGCGGGCCATCGGTGATCATATACGAGGTGCTCTCGCTCAGGCCGTTCAGATGCCACGCATCCGCGCCCGAGGTGAGCGCCGCCCTCTTCTCGAGGGGCAGTTCGTGTGCTGGTGTCGTGTTCTGCTGGGATGCGTGGGGCATTCGACTCCTTTCGTGCGCGTCGGGGACGGGCAACTGTGTGCACGTGCGCGGCATTGCGTAATGCGGGCATGAAAATGAACGAAGACGGGCTTCGTGAATGAAAATATCGTAGATGCGCGCATTGTCGCACTGCAAGGGGTGAATAACGGTGAAATGCTTAGATATATTCGCCGATTTCGTCCGCTGCTCATTCCGCTTGCATGGGCACGGTGCCTAGCCGAAGCTTTCGATTGCGCCAATCAATTCGAGCTTGTCCTGATCCACGCGATCACGCCCGTACGCATCGAGGAACCGGTCGCGATATGCGTCGGTATGCAGATTGAATTGCAGTGTCCAGATTCCCCAGAATATGTCGACGTGCCGGTCTGAGAACCCGGCATGGTCGAGGTCGATGAAACCGGCGAGACGCCAATCGTCGAGCATGATGTTCGGCAGACAGTAGTCGCCGTGAATCAGCGCGTCCGAATGCAGAGTTTCGGGCCGCTCGGCGATGATGCGCCGGGCGTCGTCCTGCGAAAGGCCGCAGAATTGCGCGTCGAAACGGCCGGTATGCACTCCGTGCTCGGCATTGGCGAGATAGTCTGCGAGCACATCGGGAATGGCGAGTGTCGCGACCTGCTCGTGCTTGGTGTGCGGCAGCTCGTGGAGTTCCCGCAGCAAAGTGGCCGATGTGTCGCATAGCCGCTGCGGGTTGGCGAGATGGCGTTCCGCGGTGCAGTCTTCGCCGCGAACCGCGCGTGTGAGCAGCCAATCCGCCTACGATTCGCTTCCGGGTAGGTATTCGAGCACTTCCGGGCCGATGCCGAGCATATGGAATGTGTCGTCCATGCGCGCTTCGTGCGCGAGCGTGCCGCTCGCCGCGGTTTTGAGGAACAGGTCGGGACGGGCGTTTTCGCGGGTGCCGCCTGAGAGGGCGTAGACGCGCGCCTCGGGGGAGGAGCTGCTGTCGTACAGTCGGCGCCCTGCCGTGTAGTGCCTCAGTTGGGCTGGCAGATTGGGAATGCTCTCGATCGGTGTGTGCTGCATATGCTGAATATAGCCGATGGCGCGTCCTGTGGCAGATTAGGCAGCGGAACTGCCGGAAAAGGAAAAATGAGCGAAAATCGTGCGCCTGCTTGGGGAATGCCCCGTACGCTGGGGGAAGATCTTACGGTTCACGTATGCGAAGGCGATGTGTATCCGGACGATCTGAACACGAGCAGTGAGAGAACGGGAGAGACATATGACTTACGCGACGCCGCCCATGCAGGGAACACCCATGCCGGCGCCACCTGTGCAACAGATGCGTCCGAATGCCTACCGGCTGCCCACGAACCGTTCGCTGACGAAGTTCATTCTGCTTGGTCTGATCACCTTTGGCATCTACGACATCGTGATCATGACCACTACGGCCGAGGCGCTCAATACCATCGCCAGCCCACGCGACGGCAAGAAGACGATGAACTACTGCCTGATGTACTTCCTCATCGGTTGGCTCACGCTTGGCATTGGCTGGCTGGTGTGGTTCCATAATTTCAGTGACCGCATCGGCGAGGAACAGCGGAGGCGGGGCATGGTGCCGACTGTCACGGCAAGCACTTTCTGGCTGTGGGAGGTGCTCGGTTCGCTGATTGTGGTGGGGCCGTTCATCTACCACTACAAAATGCTGCATGCAATGAACGATCTGTGTGCGTCATATAACGCCTATGGCATCTGACCTCTGATTGAAGCAGACTGGGTTTGGGCGCGGATTCCGCGCCCATTTTTGGCGATTGGCGACCGATTGTCGGTTTCGTTTGGTGGATCTGTCGCATTGTCGGCTGGGTAATGCTCCCCGCAAAGTTATCTACCTATAGTTCAATAAATGATATAGTGTCCCTATGCAACGTCGATGTTGCATGAAGAAATGCGACCATTCCAATCAAAATGACTTGAAGAGACTAGTGAACTACAGTTCACTAGTCTTGTGTTTGGTGCATTGGTGCGCCGGTGTAACGGGAGTGGTTGCAGGCATATGGGAAGCAAACATAAGGGGCTCTTCTCAGGTTAGTGTGTAAGGATGTCTTTGAGTTGGCTGCTGTGGATGAG
>ERZ824978.124-NODE-124-length-116280-cov-5.363072_pt1 | contig 116280 bp, 116 predicted proteins | sample MGYA00519860_ERZ824978 | MGnify/ENA primary metagenome ERZ824978 (study PRJEB31778, sample SAMEA3449184) | human gut metagenome | biome: human gut; feature: human-associated habitat; material: faeces | place: United Kingdom | collected 2010/2012 ... | reverse complement strand
CCAACATCATCGCGCTGGGAGCTTTGGTGAAGCTGACCGGCATCGTCAGTGAAGAATCGCTGGTAAAAGCTGTTTTGAACCGCGTACCGAAAGGCACTGAAGAGAAAAATAAACAGGCATTGCAGGTTGGTATGGATCTTATCAAATAAGCTGCTGTAATCCCCGGCATTATTAATAATGCCGGGGATTTTTGCGCATTCCGGCCCCTTATGTGTTATAGTAGTAATATACACATCAACATTACGAGGTAAAAACATGTTAACCCAACAACTTGCTGCGTCCCGCAGCGAAGACGACGGACGTATCTCCGATATGTCTTTCCATGATGAAACTCTGAATAATGAAGACCTCAGCAAAATCATTTTTCACAATGTCCAGTTCAGCAAATGCCGCTTTACACGCTGTGATTTCTCACAATCACGCTTTTTGTCAGTCGCTGTAAAAAACTGTGATTTTTCCAACTGTAATTTCAGCGAAAGCTTTTGGAAACAAGTAACTATCACCGACAGCCGCGGCAACGGTGCCGATTTCTCACAAAGCTGCTGCAAGGAATTGACCTTGTGTGACAGTTCCTTTGCATACGCCAATTTCTCCAAATCACAATGGGAAAACTCTGCCGTCAGCAACTGCTCTTTCAAAGAGTCCTTCTGGGCTGAAGTACGCCTGAAGAAACTTACTTTAGCAGCTTCAGTTTTCAGCGGTGCCGACTTCTTTAAAACCCCTCTTAAAGACCTTGATTTTTCAGACTGCAAAATCGATGGCATTACTGTTTCAGAAACTTTTAAAGAACTGCGGGGTATGCAGATCAATTTACTGCAATCCGCTGACATTGCCAGACTGCTGGGCATCAAAATAGTTTAAAATCCCGGCTGGCTTTATTTTAATTTTCACACACAACATATAAAACCTGGATTGCTGTTATCAAAAATAACAATAATCCAGGTTTTATATTTTTCTTGATTAATATATTTAACTTTTTATTTTTATATTCATTTAAAAAATGTTATAATTTTAATATAAAAAATTATTTATTATCGTCCTGTTTATCAGGGGGAGGATCTGCAATGAAACGTTTTGACAAAAAACTAAATGCCCAGGATATCATTAACGCTATTCCCGGCGGCGTCGCAATCTATAAAGTTTCCGACATCTTTGAAACGGTTTACTATTCTGACGGCGTACCCGCTCTTTCCGGCTAAAGCCGCGATGAATATGACCTGCTCATAAAACAGGATGCTGCTGATCTTATCTATCAGGAAGATGCCGCTATGGTCATTCGGAAGATACGCCAGGTACTGGAAGCCGGAAAATCGGCAAGCTTTGAATTCCGCAAACAGCATCGCGACGGACACATCGTCTGGGTCAATGTTCACGCCCGGAAAATAGGCGAAGACGGCGGACATCCCCTTCTGCAATGTGTATTCCACAATATTTCCGCCTTCAAACAGGCCCGAGAAGAGCTGGCACACGTCATCAATTCTATTCCCGGCGGCATTGCTGCCTATGATTTTAATGATATGCAAAATCCCCGGCGTCTGTTTTGTTCCGATGGTGTTGCTAAACTTTTCGGCTGCAGTGACGCAGCTGATCTGCAGCATTATGCGGCCAATCCCTGGAGTATGGTTTTTAAAGAAGACTATCAGCGGGTCTACGATGCTTTCCAGCATATGTTCATCAGCAGTGACACTCTTGATCTTTCTTATCGTATCACCCGAAAAGATCAGGTACTGGAATGGGTCCATCTGAATGGCAAAGCTATCAACGGCATCTTTTATGCCGTTTTTACCGGTATGTCCGATGAAGCCAAACTATTCCAGCAGATCAGCAACGAAGCGGCCCAGGGTATCTATGTCATTGATAAAAAGAACCATGACCTGCTGTATTACAATGAAAACGTAGATCTTTTTTTAAGCGGTAAAAATAATATCTGGGGGCAAAAATGCTACACCGCCCTGCACAACAAACAGGCTCCCTGTACCTTCTGCCCTTTGCCCGTTATCAAAAACAGCCATAAACCACAGGAGCTTACCTTCGCAAACGGCAAAAGCTACGAGATCCGCGCTAAAGAACTTGAATGGAACGGTCTGCCTGCTTACACGCTTTTTATTAACGACATTACAGATAAAATAACCAGTTCGCGCAAAACCGAGCAGCTGGAACAGTTTTACCAGACCCTTGTCCAGAATCTTCCTGGCGGCATTGCGGTCATCCGTTTTGATATGGCAAAAAAACAAATGCTCCCCGAATATATTTCCGAGGGTTTCGCCGCCATGACAGGTATGTCTACTGACGAAGCTTACGCGCTTTACAAAAACGATGCCACAGCCGGCGTACATCCGGACGACCTTGACTATATCATTGACCGATTGAATCAGCATCTCAAAAATCACCTTGATACCTGCGAAAGTATCTACCGGCTGCGCAAAAAAGACGGCAGTTATATCTGGATCAAAAACAATTCTTCACTCATTTTAAGCCCAAACGAAATCCCGCTTATTTATGCCGTTTACAGTGATATCACCAAAGAAAGAGAAGCTCAGAACAAGCTGCGCCAAAAATACAATGATATTTTACTGCGTCAGCAAAACTATCCGCTTTCTAACGAGATCATCAGCGGTTACTGCGATATAACCGCCAGCAGGATCCTGCGTATTTACGACAAAACAGGCATCGATCCCCTGCAAAAATTTGGTTTCGAGCGCCAGAACTTTTTCAAGGGGCTGGCCACTCTTATCGAAAGCCCGGAAGAACGACAGCACTTCCTTAATACCTTCCTCAATGCCCCGCTGCTGGAAAAATTTGCTCAGGGCATCAACAGTCAGGAACTAGAATGCTTTATCCGTATGCCTCATGATAACAGCGGTCATTACCTTAAATGTGTCATCAATATGATAGAATCACCGGATAACGGCCACACGATCGGCGAACTTTCCGTGCTTGATCTGACACAATTTAAGATCAACGACCAGGTATCGATGCATCTGGCGCACGCCCATTATGATTTTATCGCCACCTGTGATTTCAACAGCGACAGCTATCAGCTTTTTTTCACAAACAGCAAAGCGAATCTAATGCCGCCTGAACAGGGAAGCTACAGCAAAAATATCGTCGCCTTCCTGCAGACCTTCACTGTCCCCAAAGACCGGGAATTTTGTATGGAAATGTTTGATCCCGCCAATATGCAGCGGCGGCTGTGTCACGAAAATTCCTACTCCTTCCATTATTCACTGAAGGATGAACAGGGACATATCTATACTAAAAATATGATCATATTCCTGATCGATCAGCGGCTGAATAAAGTCGGTATGGCCCGGGCCGATATCACAGACTACGTACGGGAACAGCGAGCGCTGCTGAATACGCTGGCCTATACCTTCGAGCAGCTCAGTATCATCAATCTGGTAACAAAAGAATTTACAATGTATACCCGCAAATCTGTACTGCAAAATCTGTCACCCTATAAATGCGCGGACTTTAACAGAGCCCTGCACAAGCTCAGCCTTCCTTATACTAAACTGGCAGCGGATGAAACTGCGGCAGAAAAATTTTCTTTGCCGGTCATCCTCAGCAGGCTGGCAGAGAAACCGCTTGGTTACGAATTTACGCTGCCGTATCTTGCTAATGACGGCAGCGAAAAGCACAAACAGATCAACGTCCTTTGGGGCGATGAAGGTCATCATACGATTTGTCTTGTCCGATGTGATGTTACTGATATCATCAGCGCCGAAAAAAATTCCAGATCCGTACTGCAAAATGCCTTGGATCTGGCTCAGGAAGCCAACCGCGCCAAAACAGATTTTCTCTCCGCTATGAGCCACGACATCCGCACGCCCATGAACGCGATCATCGGTATGACGGATCTGGCCCTGGACGATCTGGATAACCGACAGCATCTCAGCGAATATCTCGATATTATCAAAAGCTCTTCGTCACATCTGCTGACGCTGATCAATGACATTCTGGATATGAGCCGCATCGAAAAAGGCAAACTGAAACTGGCGCGTACCTCGTTCAACTTGTCCGTTGAAATAGACAGATTCTGCAGCCGTTACCAGCTGTTGATGGATAAAAACAGCCTTAACTTCCTGCATAACGCAGAACTTCTTCACTGCAATTGTATCGGTGATACCGCACAGCTGCAGCGGATCTGGGATAACCTTGTCAGCAACGCCTGTAAATTCACACCTCCGGGTGGCACTGTTACCTTCAGCGCCTGCGAGCTCCCTTCAGACAATGAGAGGCTCGGCTGGTATAAATTTACGATCAGCGATACCGGTATCGGTATCGACAGCGAAAGCCTGCAGCATCTATTCGATCCTTTTTTCCGCAGCAGCGACGTCATCAGCAAGCATATCGAAGGTTCCGGACTGGGACTTGCCATCGTCAAAAATATCGTCGATTATAAAGGCGGTACGATTTCCGTAACCAGCAGGCAGGGTGAAGGTACGACTTTTACTGTTACACTGCCGCTGCACTTCGATACTGAAGCTGAACATCCTGTTGAAAAACCAACGCACACTTTTGGCAGTGCTGATTTTGATTTTTCAGGGAAATCGCTTCTGCTGGCAGAAGATCATCCGATCAATCAAAAGGTCGCCGAACTGATTTTGGAAAAAACGGGTGCGGCAGTCACGATCGTTGAAAACGGACTGCAGTGCACAGAGCTTTTCACTGGATCTGCAAAGGGCAGCTTCGATGCTATCCTGATGGATATCCAGATGCCTGTCATGAACGGCTACGAAGCCGCCCAGGCTATCCGCAGCAGTACACATCCACAGTCAGCAACGATCCCTATTATTGCCATGACTGCCAACGCTTTTGCCGAAGATATTAAAAATGCGCTGTCAGCTGGTATGAACGCCCATATTGCCAAACCTATCGACCCGCAGAAGCTCTATGAAACTCTGGCAGCTTATATCAAATAACAAAAAACACTGTTACGTATATACGTAACAGTGTTTTTGCATTTTGACTACCGCTTGGCCCAGCTCCAGACCTCACGTGTCAGCCAGATAAAAAAGACCCCTGAAAAATCCAGGATCACGTCCGTAACCAAGGCACTGCGTCCCGGAGCATGCAGCTGGATATATTCATCGCTAACGGCTGCTGCCAAACCTAAAAACAAAATATACCCTGTCGCTGTACGATGACTGACACCGAACGCCGCGTAAACATTGCACAGGATCACGCCCAGGATAGCAAACTCCAAAAAATGTGCCAGCTTGCGGATATTATAATCCAGGTTCTGCTGCGGTACATCAATGCCGAACCATTTCCCCATACCGGTCAGAATCGAGCCGACCAGTTCACTGGCCCGGTGTGATTCTGCCGCCGGCATAGAAGAATTATAAAAAATAAAAGCTACAAAAACGATCAGTAAAAGCAGCCATACAAATCTTCTCACGGTCTTACTTACCTCGCCTTATAAATTTCTGCTTAACATATCCATGACCATCATATTGCTGACGATGCCAATACCGCCTGGAACAGGCGTAAAAGCGCTGGCTTTAGCGCTGACGGCAGGGTCAACGTCACCTACCAGACCGCCTTCGACAGCATTGATACCAACATCGACGATCACGACGCCTTCTTTGACCATTTCAGGTTTAATGAAAGCCGGTACACCCACAGCGGCAACGATGACATCAGCACCGCGCAGCACATCCGCAATATCCCTGGTCCGGGAATGGCAGACAGTGACCGTAGCATGCTCCTGCAGGAGCAGCAGCGCCACAGGCTTGCCAACTACATTACTGCGCCCGACAACAACGACGTTTTTCCCCTTTAACTCAATACCGTAATGAGACAGAGTCGCCATACAGGCCCGCGGAGTGCACGGTGCCCAGCGGCTGCGCCCTAAAAAGACTTCTCCGACGCTTTTAGGGTTTAAACAGTCCACGTCTTTGCTCATAGTGATAGCGGCACCGACAGCATCGCCGTCGATATGCTTCGGCATCGGCATCATCGGCAGGATACCGGTAACATAGCGGTTATGATTAAGTTTTTTGATAGCGGCAATAACTTCTTCCTGTGTTGCTGTTTCCGGCATTGCCAGCACCTTGGCTTCACCGCCAAGACTTTCTACCAGTTTTACCAGACGGTCTTTATAAACATGCGAAGCAGGGTCATCTCCCACCACAATGATCGCCAGAGTAACTTTGATCCCTTTTTCCTTTGCGGCTGTGATCTTGGCTGAAACAGTTTCTCTATATGCATCGGCAACGGGCTTGCCCTTCATCAACAAAGTTTCCATTGCTACAACTCCCCTTAAAACAAGCCGCTGATGACGCCGTCATCACTGACATCGATTTTCTCTGCTGCCGGCACCTTCGGCAGGCCGGGCATCGTCATGATATCACCTGTCAGCACGACTACGAAGCCTGCGCCGGCAGAGATCCTGCAGTTTTTGATCGTCATGGTAAAACCGCTGGGACGACCAAGCAACGTCGGATCATCCGAAAACGAATACTGGGTCTTAGCCATACAGATCGGCAGATTGCCATAACCCAGACTTTCAAAATCCTTCAAAGCAGTTTCTGCTTCTTTAGCATAAACTACATCGCCGGCACCGTAAATCTCACGCGCCACAGTTGCGATTTTTTCCTTTAAGGTCAGCTCGGAAGCATAGATAGGAGCAAAATCAGCCTTGCCGCTTTCTGCCAGCGCAACAACCTCCTTAGCCAGCTCCACGCCACCGGCGCCGCCTTTGGCAAAAACATCGGACAATGCAACATTGACGCCATGTGCAGCACAATGGGCACGTACAGCTTCCAGCTCTTCCGGTGTATCCTGAGCAAAAATATTGATGGCTACTACCAGAGGCAGACCGAATTTTTTAATATTTTCAATGTGTTTTTCCAGATTGACGATACCTTTTTTCACAGCGTCCACATTCGGCGCAGTCAAGTCCGTCTTAGGCACCCCGCCATGCATCTTCAATGCGCGCACTGTAGCAACCAGCACAACAGCATCCGGCTTCAACCCGGCATAACGGCATTTGATGTCAAAGAATTTTTCAGCGCCCAGATCAGCGCCGAAGCCTGCTTCTGTAATCGTATAATCAGCCAGCTTCATAGCCGTCTTAGTTGCCATCACGCTGTTGCAGCCGTGGGCGATATTGGCAAACGGCCCGCCGTGAATAATCGCCGGCACATTTTCCAGTGTCTGCACAAGATTAGGCTTCACAGCATCCTTCAAAAGGGCAGCCATAGCGCCGTGGGCTTTGATCTGCCCTGCGGTAACCGGTTTGCCGTTATAATCATAAGCAACAATGATCTTGCTTAAACGTTCTTTTAGATCGTGCAGACTGCTGGCCAGGCACAAAATAGCCATGACCTCAGAAGCAACGGTAATATCAAAACCGTCCTGACGCGGTACGCCATGCGCTTTGCCTCCCAGTCCGACAACAATATTACGCAGCTCGCGGTCATTCATATCAACAACACGTTTCCAAACGATCCGGCGCGGGTCGATATTCAAAGCATTGCCCTGCTGCACATGGTTATCGACCATTGCCGAAAGCAGCATGTGTGCAGATGTGATCGCATGGAAATCACCTGTAAAATGCAGGTTGATATCTTCCATCGGCACCACCTGAGAATAACCGCCGCCGGCTGCGCCGCCCTTAACGCCCATGCAGGGTCCCAGAGAAGGTTCGCGCAAAGCTACGATAACGCTTTTATCAATTTTGGCCAGGCCCTGGGCCAGTCCTACGGTAGTAGTCGACTTGCCTTCGCCTGCCGGCGTAGGCGTAATAGCCGTTACCAAAACCAGCTTGCCTGCCGGTTTATCTTCCATGCGGCGGATCAGATCCATAGATAATTTAGCCTTGTAACGGCCATACATTTCAATGTCTTCTTCGCCGATGCCGAGCTTAGCGGCAACCTCCGTGATCGGCAGCATCTTGGCCTGCTGAGCAATTTCAATATCTGATAACATAAATAAACGCCCTCCTCTTCACTTATACCTGTGAACCATCTTGTATATCTTCTGTGCCGACAGATTTTTTCCTGCTGCTCTGACAGCAACCTAATGTATACATTTAAATGTTTTTATTCAAACCAGATTTCCAGCTTCGTACCTTCGGAAACTACTGTTCCCGGAGGCTGCGACTGCTTCCGCGCCCGACCGCTGCCATGCGGCACCAGTACCAGACGTCCCTGCTGGATCAGTTCAGCCGTCTGCCGCATATCCAGCCCGCTGAAATCAGGCAGTTTGATCTTACCGTCTGCCAGTATCTCCATCTGCGGCATCTTAGCCGGAGGCGGCACTGTCGAATTAACAGCGGGATTATTCCGTACATGCTGCTCAAATGACGGCAGTCCTTCACTGCTGCTGGGCTGAATGCCCTTAGCTACAAGGATCTGCTGCAATGTATCGCGGAATACCGGCGCCGAAACCTGCGAACCGTAAAAAGCTCCCTGCGGCGTATCCAGCATGATCAGCATCGCATACTGCGGCTTATCAGCAGGTACAAAGCCCACGAAAGAAGCAATATATTTACCGGCTGCATAACCGCCTGTTTCCGCAAGCTTTTCGGCGGTACCGGTCTTACCGGCAATACGGTAGCCTTTGATCCCTGCTGCTTTACCACCACCGGCGGCGACAACCTGCTCCATCATTCCGCGCATCTGTGCGGCAACTTCCTCACTCATCACCCGGCGCACCACTTTTTTCTGCCCCTGGCGCAGAACGCGTCCATCCGGCATCACGATCTTATCGATGATATACGGCTGCAAAAGCTCGCCGCCGTTAGCAATAGCGCAGATCGCACGCAGCATCTGCAGCGGCGATACGGCAATGCCCTGACCGATAGACATGGTTGCAATATCCGGCTGATACATATGATCCGGATTATAAAGGATACCCTCTTCTTCACCCGGCAGCTCTATACCGGTCACACTGCCGAAACCGAACTTCTTGCTGTAATCGATCATCCGCTGTGCGCCCAGCTGCATCCCCAGCTGTACCATACCCGTATTGATAGAAAATTTTATAACATCCTGAAACGGTACCAGTCCCATGCCTTCTCCATCCCAATTGCGTATCGTACGGTCGGCTATCTGAATACTGCCCGTATCATTGATCATCGTGGTCGGCGTAATAATTTTTTCCGTCAGTCCCATCACGCCCACAATTGGCTTGAAAACCGAGCCCGGTTCGTAAATAGTCGAAACCGCGCGATTAGTCCAGCTGGTAGCCGGATATTTATAAAAAGTATTAGGGTCAAAACTGGGCCGATTGGCCATGCCCAGAATCGCGCCCGTATTCGGGTCCATCAAGATGACCGCCGCACTGGCGGCTTTCGTATCCTTCATCGCCTTATCCAGCGCATCCTCCAGCACAAACTGGATCTTGCTGTCCAGGGTCAGATAGACTGAAGCCATCTTCTGCGGCCTGGCTTTATTGAAACCGCTGTCACCCATGGGGCGCCCCAGCGCATCGACGACCTCCTGCTGCTGTGTTTCCGCACCCTTGACTACCGAGTCCAAAGCCAGCTCGATACCGCTGAGACCGTTATCATCCGTACCGACAAAACCCAGCACCTGAGCCGCCATTGATTTTTTTGTATAATAGCGTTTACTTTCTTCTAAAAAATGCAGCCCCGGCAGCTTATTCTCACGAATGATCCGTTCTACTTCTGCCGCTTCCTTAGGCTCCATCGTTCGTTTGAGCCAGATAAAGCGTGCTTCTGTTGTAAAATCAGCATATAATTCGTCTGCTTTCATCTGCAGCACTCCGGCCAGCAAATCAGCGGCCAGCCGCTTGACGTCACGTTCCGGCTTCTCGCCCTTTTTCGTCGGGTTATCCTGCATCTCGACCGGGTCGACATACAGAGATTTAGACATAATGCTGACTGCCAGCTCCTCGCCGGTGCAGTCCAAAATGGCTCCGCGCGGCGAATATTTAGTTACCTTGCCGGTAACCTGATTGGCAGCACGTCTGGCCAGCTCTTCGTTTTGAATGACCTGCAGCCAGATCAGCCGCAGAAACACCGTTCCAAAACCAAAAAAGATCAGCAGGCCGATAATGGCAAAACGTTTTTTACCGTTTTGCAGCGAAAACTTCTTCATCAGCGCTGCCACCTCCCCTCAGCGGGTGAAACGACACGCATCTGCGTCCTGCGTGTATCGGGCGACAGCCGCTCCAGCTTTTCACGTTTACACTCGTCGCGATAAACTGAAAGCACCAGTCCGATCGAAGCCAGAGTTATCAGCATCGAAGTACCGCCATAACTGATAAAGGACAAAGGCACGCCGATTACAGGCAGCAGTCCGCACACCATTGCCATATTGGCAACCGCCTGTCCCACGATAAGCAGGCTGACGCCGGAAACAAGAATAAAGCCCCGTTCATCTTTAGTATTCATAGCAATACGAAAAAATGCCGCAGCCAGTAACAGAAACACCGAAATCAGGATCGCCGCACCCAGCAGTCCCCATTCCTGACAAAAGATAGCAAATGCAAAATCTGTATGCGCCTCAGGCAGATAAAAGAACTTGCCGCTGCCCTGCCCCCACGGCAAACCTGTCAGACCGCCGCTGCCGATCGACATCAGCGACTGTACCATCTGATAGCCCGTATTAGCCTCATCGCTCCACGGGTCCAGCCATACTTTAACACGCTGCAGCCGATAAGGGGCCATGATCGCCCCTGCCACCGCCACTGCGCCTAAAATCCCCAACAGGCCTACTACCTCACGCAGACGCAGACCTGCCAAAATATACAGACCCACCATCAGCGCTACGATAATAGCCGCCGTACCCATATCCGGCTGTTTCAAAACCAGAATGCCGTAGATCACCGTCCCCACAAAAGGCCAGACAGTATCCTTATTCAGCAGACTGATCGACTGACGCTTACGCAGCATTTCACCAAGCAGAGCTGCCCCCAGAAGGATCACGGCAATCTTCGCCAGCTCTGAAGGCTGAATAGAAATTCCGCCCACATACAACCAGCGCTGAGCACCCTTATTAGTCGTACCGATCAGATCTACTAAAAGCAGCAGGCTGCCGACACCAAAATAGATGGCTTTCAGCCAAAAATCGTTGAGCCACGTTTTATACGAAGGCGCACGAAATCCCAGCCACAGCATCAGCATCAGTCCGGCTGCGCCAAAAATCAAGTACCGCTTCAGATAATAATAACCATCCTCAAACATATCCCGCGCTTCGACAAAGCTGGCGCTGAACACATTGATACAGCCCACGAGCATCAGCAGTAAAGTCAGGCTGATGATCGCATCCTTGGGATTAACCCAGATCAAAAATCGTTTCTTCATAACAGCCTCTCTTAAAATACCACTTCACAAAAATTTATCGGTGTTCCCAAAGAGCTGAATTTACGCTCATATTCCGTCTGCACTTCATTATCATAATCTGAGTTATGCAGATCATAGCTCAACGCAATGATCTCCAGGCCAAATTCCTTAAATTCCTCAACTGAAAAATCGAACAGCGCTCTGTTATCCGTTTTAAAGCGCAGGTGTCCGCCTTTTCCTAAAAGTCTTTGATATTTCGCCAAGAAATTACGATGCGTCAGCCGGCGTTTGGCGTGACGCGCTTTCGGCCACGGATCGCTGAAATTCAAATATAATTCTTTGATCTCGCCCGGCTCGAACCAGTCCTCCATATGCTCTGCATTAGCGCAGATGACCTTGATATTATCCATCTTATTTTCTTTGGCAGTTTTACCGGGATAATAAGCAATATCGTGTTGCGTTTCCACACCAATAAAAGCCTTTTCCGGATGCAGCTCCGCCATCCCGATAATAAAGCGGCCTTTGCCGCAGCCAATCTCCAGACATAAACGCTTACCGGGAAACAGTTCCTGCCAGCGTCCTTTATAATTTTCCAAATCATGCATCAAAACATATTCACCTTTTAAATCCTGCATTGCTTCTTCGATCCATGGTTTTTTTCTTAGTCTCATACTGACCCGCCTTTGTAAAATCTAAATACAAATCCAATTTATATTATATAACATAATAGAGTTCTAATCATCATTTTTATAAAAAATTACCATTGTATTGTAACCAGAAAAACCTTTCACACCTGCTGCCAATACCCTGTACAAATAAAAAAAGCCTGCCGCGGCAGCAGCAGACTTTTCCTATTTTAACAATAAATTCATTTTACGCTGGCTATTTTTTCCCTGATCGCATCTAACTTTTCACGACTGACATCCAATTCATAAGCCACATAACTCCAGTCATGCGTCGGCGGACGATGAGCAGCCAAAATGCTCTCTGCCGTGCTGCCAGAAGCTTGTGCCAGCAGTGCGGCATGCAGCACATCATTCAGCGCGTAATTCTGACGCAGGTAAGGAAGGATGTCCTTTTCTTTCAAGCCAAGTGCAGCGGCAAAATAACGGGCATCATTTCTATCACGTGCCGCTTTAATATCGTTGGGCGTGATACCCGTTAAATATTCTACCCTCGGCCAGCTGTTGTTCTCTTTCAGACGCAGGATCTCATTGATATTTTTCCCGGAAGCCAGTGACAGCAGAGCAGCGTGGCGCAGCTCTTTAAAACCCCAGCCCCGGTCAAACTCCGTCTGCAGAACAGACGCATCAATATCAAAACGTTTACTGATCTTCTGCAGTTCTGCAGTTTCACGTACCTGCGGCGGAACCAGTACTTGTCCCGGAGCTGGCCGTACCGGTTTGGCTTCGGCCGTTTGAGCCGCAACAGAAAATGTTATGGCTGTGAAAACAGCCATAATAACGGCCGCTAATTTGTTCTTGAACATTGTCAACACCTGCTTTCATACTTAAGTTGGCTTTATTATAATCGCTCAAATTTTACTTGGCAATAAAACTGTACTTCATAAACTTTCTTTTTTCTTAAATTTAACCTGGTTATTTAAAAAAAGATATTGTCCAGTCTCCTCTGCGCGCCTTTATAACTATTTTAAATACTGCAAAAAAAAAAACAGAGTGCAAATGCACTCTGTTTTTTATTTATTTTTCGAATTTTTATTAATCCTCTTTGCCGACTTTAGGTCCAAGTCCATATTTTTTCAAATAACGGTACAGGGTAACACGACTGACATCAAGCATTCCTGCCAGTTTACTGATATTACCGCCGGCAGATTTCCAGGCCGCAATAAAAGCGTCTTTATCATATTTCCAGGATTTTTCAAGCGTCCGGTCACCAGGCAGCTTGATATTATCGGATTCGATGATCGCTCCGGGAGTATGGAAGAATGCCTGCTCAATAACTCCCTGCAGCTGTTTGATATTACCGGGCCAGCTGCAGCTTGTCAAAAGATTCAGCGCTTCCGGCGACAAACGTTTCGGCGGCAGATTATGCTGCGCCGACATTTCAGCCAGAATATGGGAAGCGATGACCTCAATATCTTTCACGCGCTCGCGCAGAGGCGGAACACGCATTGTCGTATCCAATACCAGCTCATATAAGGCTTTTGAGAAAAGTCCCTTATCAGACAAGCGTTTTAAATTAGAATCGCAGGCGGCGATCACACGCACGTTTAACTTCTTGCGAATACCGGTTTCACGGTTTACCAAACCATTTTTCAAGGCATCAGCCAGCTTATCGCCCATTTCCACAGGCAGCTTTTCGACCTCGTCCAGGAAGAGCGTACCACCCAGTGCCAGCTCCAGTTTACCGGCCATTGGCTGACGGTCACCGTCTACACTGCCGAAAAATTCTTCTTCCAACGCCTCGATCGGCGCATTCGAACACTTCACAACGATCAACGGTGCAGCCGCACGCGGACTGGCCTGGTGGATACCATGGGCCAAACGCTGCTTGCCGGTCCCCGGCTCGCCCTGAAGCAGGATATTATTATCGCTGCGGGCAATACGCGAAGCTTTATGCTGCAAAGCCAAAAATTCACTGGTCTCGCCCACCATACTGTACAGACTGTAGCGGGAGCTGTAGCCGGTAGCATGGGCAATCGTAGTTTTCAGATCTTCGATCGACATCGACATCACCAAAGCGCTTTCGACCTCACTGCCAACTTTGATCGGCATGACTGTAGTAATATCTTCATAGGTACGGTCCTGCGTGATCCAGGTGATCTCACGACGATGCGTTGGTACACCCTGCAGGGCTTTTTTGATGGGAATATGCTCATAATTCAAAAATACGTCTTCCAGGTTCTTTTTGCCATCCAGACGCTTTTGCGCATTGTTATTACAGTATTTCAGCTGCTCGTCCTGACCGATCCAGTACACGGCCACCGGCAGTTCATTCATCATCAGCTGATAAATGCTCCAGTATTCCAGCATGGAAAGATGCTGCTCGATAGAATATTTCATTGTCAAAAGCAGCGACAGCAGCAGGTCATAAGGCAGATCGTTCTGATCCAGCGAAAAGAAGGAAATAATGTAGCGGATCTTGCCGTTGACACAGATCGGCGCACTGCAGGCATCGCCGGAATGACTGTCTTTGATCCACATTTCCGGACCAAACATTAAAAACGGTACATTATGCTCACGCGCAATACTGATGCTCGAGGTACCTACGTCCTCTTCCAGTACGCGCATCCCCTGTATATCTTCGATCACTCTCTGAAAAAAGGGCAGTGCATAATTTTTGATCACATAACCGTCTTCATCGATCAGCAGCATGCTCAGATTATGAATATTGAAATGCTGTTTGCTTTGTTCATACAAACCGTCGACATACTTTACGATAAACTCATGGGTCTTCTGATGTTCAACGATCTCCTCACGGCTCAGTTTATTGAGCTTAGGCATCGTTTCATGGGGCAGTTTCATCGCCCGGCAGCGCTGCCAGGACTCAGCCACCCAGGGATGGACGTTCGGATCGATGACACCGTCTTCCATAAACTTACGATAATAGGAAGCCAGTTTTTCCTTGTTACGTTTTTCACGGATCATTATTCAGACCCCTCCTCGATTTCATCAAATATCATAAAAGCACCTGTTGAATATTACACTTCACCGTTATCGACAAGAATACGGCGCGCCCCATAATAATGGGATTTCCAATAAGTATTGTCCAGTGAATCGAGTACTACGCCGCGAGACGTCGATGCATTCCAGAACATGCCTTTTCCGGCATAAATTCCAACATGAGATGCGCCCGGCTCATAAGTCGAGAAAAAGACCAGATCGCCTTCCTTCAGCTGGTTTTTAAGGACAAAAACACCCTCTAAGACCTGCACATCCGCAGTACGCGGCAGCTGCGCCCTGTGCTTGCCAAAAACATACTGCACATAGGCCGAGCAGTCAAAGCCTTTAGGCGTTGTCCCTCCAAATTTATAAGGAGTACCTTTATATTTAGAAGCCGTTTTCACGACATCCCTGCCCTTGACATTGGTAATCCCTTCCTTTTTAAAGGCTTCCCATGTGACCTTTTTATAGGTTTTATCGTCCAGGCGTCCATTCGCTTTCAGTTTATGCTTTTTCTGAAAGTTTTTCAAACTGTCGGCAGTTGCTTTACTGAACTTACCGTCGGTACGGTCAGTAGCATATCCCAAAGTTTTCAGCTTCTGCTGAGTGACCATGATTTTCCAGTCCTTGTCACCCTCTTTAAAGGTTTTGGCAAAAGCTGCGGCAGGCAGCAGACAGATTATCAGCACAAAGGTCAGCAATGCGGTCATTTTCCTCATTACCATCGATCCCCTTCCTTGCACACTCAATATCTCGTATTGTTATAAACGTCCCAGTCCTTGATCTTACCTAATTCGGAAGCGCTCCAGGCAATCTCGCCCAGCAGCCTCTCCTTGTCTTTCGGCAGGGTCCCTGCCAGCTGAACATAATTAGAAACATGGTTACTGCGGAAAATGCACGGATGATCTTCCGGCAGTTCGACAGCAGCTAAAATACTATACAATTCTTCCATTAAACCCTGTGGTGGCAGCGGTTCAAATTCTCCGCGTTCAAACTGATCCAGCAGCTCGCTGCCGCGGTACAGCATCAAACACAACGCGCTCAGCATCGTCGGCTTGATAGCATTGATCGCTTTGGCAGTTTCCGCCGCATGGCGCTTGCTGCCTGGTTTGCCCGCCAGGCCCAGAATAATCATCATCGACAGCTTCATGCCTGCCGCAATAACCTTCCGGCCTGCTTCAACAGCCTCTTCGCCGCTGACGCCTTTCTTTACGGCCTGCAAGGTAATATCATCACCTGTCTCCATGCCGTAATAAAGCAGCTTCAAACCTGCTTCGCGCAGCTCGACCAGCTCTTCATGCGATTTACGCAGGATATCCTTTGGAGCGGAATAAGCCGCTACCCTCTGGAGCTTCGGAAAAGTTTTATATAACGCGTCTAAAATTTTTAAAAGACGCGGCGTCGACAGTACCAAAGCGTCACCGTCGGCTAAAAACACTCTGCGAACCGAATTTCTGCCGTGAACGGCAGCAGCCTCGATCTGTCTGGCGACCTCGTCCTCAGTCAGTACCTGAAACGGCACGCCTCTGTACATATTACAGTAAGTACATTTGTTATGGGCGCAACCGCGGGTCACACGCAGGATAAAACTGCGGGCTTCACTGGGCGGACGGAAGACAGGAGTGTCATAAGAGTCAAAAAACATGTATACCTCCCGGTATCCTAAATTGTACCGGCAGTATCAAAAATACTCAACTTGATGACTGCCAGGATTACAGTAAAGCGATTTTAAGCTCGTAATAAGCAACTTATAATACACTTTACGATACCTATTATAACTTATTTTACAGTATTCCTCAGTAGTTTTTCGTGAATTTTTTGAGAAAATATGGCTAAAGTGTAAAATAAATCTGCTTTTTTTGTTAAATTTATAGCAAATATTCAGTGTATTATCAGGAAAAATGCACTTTTTTCAGGTACTTCACATTTTTTGTAGACAATCGTTTTTCTCTGCATTGTATTTACAACAAATATAGTTGACTTGCATTTTATTACATTCTTTACTATTTTTCTGATACCTGGCAATATTACTTGAAAATGTTGCTGAAACAATTGCTATTTCTGCAGTTACGCCTTATAATATATGTTAAATCTTTATTAGTATACACTATTTGTTTTTAACGAGGTGACAACATGTTTTCCCGTCTACATACCTTTATAGGCGGCACTCATATCGATGCTGCTAAAAATTTAACTGCGGAACTGCCGATCGAGGCTATCCCCGCACCCGAGAAAGTCGTGCTGCCGCTCTCGATGCATATCGGAGCTCCTGCCAAACCATTGGTACAGCCTGGCGAAAAGGTATATCTTGGACAAAAGATCGCCGAAGCCCAGGGAGCAGTCAGCAGCAATATCCATGCCAGTGTCAGCGGCATGGTCGTTGGCAGCGAAAGACGCTTTCTTCCCAACGGCACCGTCGCGGCCTGTATGGTCATCAAAAATGACGGCCAGGACACGCTCGACCCCACGATCACACCGCGTGAAAGCGGCCTGGTACTTCCGCCTGATGAGATCAGACAGCTTCTGGCAGAAAAAGGGATCGTCGGTATGGGCGGCGCAACCTTCCCGACACATGTCAAATACGCGCCGCAGAGCAGCGGCCGCATCATTGACACAGTTATCCTAAACGGTATCGAATGTGAACCCTTTATTACCGCCGACTACCGTATTCTTATCGAACATGCCGATGAAGTAATTCGCGGCCTGAAATATTTCCTGAAAGCATCTTTAGCCAACAAAGGCATCATTGCCATCGAAGATAATAAACCACGGGCTATCGAGCTTTTTAATCAGCTTACTGCTGACGATCCTAATATCAGCGTCGTTGTCTGTCCCGAAAAATATCCTCAGGGCAGCGAACGCCATCTGATCTATGCCGTTACCGGCCGCGTTGTCCCTGAGAGAGCCCTTCCCTCGGCTGTTGGCGTAATCGTCGATAATGTAGCCACTGCAATGCAGGCGGCTCTGGCAGTTAAAGACGACCTGCCCTGTTATGAGCGTATCGTCACTGTCAGCGGCAACGCCGTTCACAAACCGGGTAATTATCGTGTCCGCATCGGGACACTTTACAGCCACCTTGTCGAGCAGGGTGCCCAGGGCCTGAAAAACGATCCGGCCCGCATCATTTCCGGCGGTCCGATGATGGGCTTTTCCCTGCATTCGCTTGATTTTCCTGTTCTCAAGGGCACTGGCGGGCTGCTGCTTTTTGATCACCAGTCTGAACTGGCCAAGCTGCCGCCTGAAAATCCCTGTGTTCGCTGCGGAAAATGTGTCGATACCTGTCCGATGTTTTTAGAACCGACCCAGCTTTTCAAAGCAGTCAAACGTCGTGATTGGCCGGCAGCTTTGGCCGGCCACGTTGGTACCTGTATCGAATGCGGCTCCTGCGCCTATAACTGTCCAGCCCATATCCCCCTTGTCCAGTATATCCGCATGGGCAAACAGTTTATCCTTACTGACGGCTTCGGCGGTCATAACCCTTACTATAAAAAATAAGTATCTTGTGCACGTATAGAAAGGAAGACTCTTATGGAACCGGTCAAAGCTCCTGCGCCTTTAGTCATTATATCGTCATCGCCATATATCCATTGCGGCAGTACTATCAGCGCCGCTATGCGCGATGTTTTACTATCACTTCTGCCAGCTCTGGCCGCCGCTGTTTACTTTTTCGGCTGGCCGGCGCTCAGCGTTATCCTTACCTGCTGCCTCTCGGCTGTCATCTGTGAAGCGTTATGTCAAAAGCTCATGCAGAGGCCGATTACCGTCGGTGACGGCAGTGCCCTTTTAACCGGCCTGCTGCTGGCATTTTGCCTGCCGCCCGAATTATCACTGGGTCTGGCTGCCTTCGGCAGCTTCTGTGCTGTCGTTATCGGTAAGCAGGTCTTTGGCGGCTTGGGCAGCAATATCTTTAACCCTGCCCACTTAGGCCGCGCCATCCTGCTCGCTTCCTTCCCGGCACAGATGACGACCTGGACCATGCCCTGGAACACTGCTGCCGCAGAAGCAGTTACTAAAGCCACACCTTATACCGACGCTGTCAGCAGCGCTACACCGCTGGCAGCTCTGCGCCTGGCCGAAAGCGCCTGGCAGCGCGGGCTTAATGTCGACCTGCCCTCACTGAGCGCACTGTTTTGGGGTAATGTCGGCGGTTCCTTAGGCGAAACATGTGTCCCGGCGCTGCTTTTAGGCGGAATTTATCTGCTCTGGCGAGGACACATCGACTGGCGTATCCCTGCTGGCTATATCGGTACGGTTGTCGTTATTACTGCTATTTACGGCTGGCTGCGCGAATATCCGGCCTGGTTTGCCATTTATCATCTGCTTTCCGGCGGGCTGATCATCGGCGCCTTTTTTATGGCTACTGACTGGGTCACCAGCCCGATCACCAAAAAAGGCCGGCTGATCTACGCACTCGGTCTTGGCATCCTTACAGCATTGATCCGCCTGCGCGGCGGTTATGTAGAAGGCGTCTGCTATTCGATCCTGATCATGAATATGGTCACTCCTTTGATTGACCGTTATGTAACTAACGTCCCCTTCGGAGGAGGTGCCCGCCATGAGTAAAGATATTCTGCGGCTGGCGGCTATCCTGCTCGTTATCTGCGGTATTGCCGCAGCCTGCGTCGGTACTGCCCACGACCAGACAGCACCTTTGATCGAAGCCCGCAAAGCAGACGCTGTCCGCGAAGGTTATAAGCAAGTACTGCCAGACGCCGGTCAGCTCACTGATGAACCGGCAGCAGGAAAGCATATCGTCGCTGTCAAACGTTCTGAAACAGACGGCCAGACCAACGGCTATATCTACACAGTCAATCCGGACGGCTACAGCGGTAAAGTAGTTATCATGCTGGGTATCGAATATCCCAGCGCCCGCATCAGCGGTGTAAAAATCCTGCAGCAAAATGAAACTCCCGGTCTGGGAGCAAAATGTACAGAACCGGCTTTTATAGACCAATTTTTGGGTAAGGAGCTCAGCCATGATCTGACTGTCAGCAAAAATGCTTCCCAACCGCAGGAGATCCAGGCTATTACTGCTTCAACCATCACCTCCAAAGCAGTTGTCAAAGGCATCAATTCTGCCCGCAGACATTATCAGGAACATTTCGGCGTGAGCAAAGCCGCCGCAGGGAAAGGAGTGTAACCATGCTGCCAGAATTTACAAAAGGTATTATCAGGGAAAATCCGCTTTTTGTTCAGCTTTTAGGCGTCTGCCCGGCCCTGGCGACCACTTCTTCTTTAACTAATGCTCTTGGCATGGGCGCGGCTTTTACTGCGGTTCTGATCGGTTCTAACCTGATTATTTCCGCACTGAAAAAATTTATCCCCGCCAACATCAGGATACCAGCCTATATCGTCGTCATCGCCTCTCTGGTTACCGTGACCGAAATGCTGATGAATGCTTATGTGCCGGCGATCTATGAATCTTTAGGTATTTTTATTCCGCTGATCGTCGTTAACTGTATCATTCTAGGACGGGCCGAAGCTTTCGCTTCTAAAAACGGCCTGTGGCTTTCCTTTCAGGACGCTGTCGGTATGGGTATCGGCTTTACGCTTGCTCTCAGCGCTATCGGTGCCTGCCGTGAATTTTTCGGAGCCGGTACCCTGCTCGGACATGCCGTAGCACTGCCTGGAACGCAGCCCGTACTGCTGCTGATCCTGCCTGCCGGCGCCTTTCTGACCATGGGGCTGCTGTTTGGGGCACTCAACTATATCAAAGCCAGGCGGGAGGTAAACCATGGACAGTAATTTCGCCATTATCTTTTCTGCAGTTTTTATTTCCAATATCGTTTTATCACAATTCCTGGGCATCTGTTCCTTTCTGGGTGTTTCCAAAAGCCTGCGTAACGCGCTGGGGATGAGCGCTGCCGTTGCCTTCGTTATGGTACTGGCTTCACTGATCTCCTGGCTGGTTTATTATCTGTTCCTAGCTCCCTATGACCTGACCTATTTAAAGACCATCGTCTTTATTCTGGCGATCGCGTCTTTAGTGCAGCTGGTAGAAATGTTCATCAAGAAAATGCTGCCGGCACTGCATAAAAGCATGGGCGTATTTCTGCCGCTCATAACTACTAACTGTGCTATTTTAGGCGTTGCCCTTATCAATATCCAAAAAAACTATACACTCTGGCAAAGTCTTCTTAACGCTGTCAGCACCGCTGTCGGTTATACTCTGGCTTTGGTACTGTTTTCCTGTATCCGCGAACGGCTGGAAGACAGCGACGCTCCAGAATGTATGAAAAACCTGCCCCTTGCCCTGATCACGGCCAGCTGTATGTCGATCGCTATCATGGGCTTTGCCGGCATACACTAAAAGGAGAACACCATGTGGAAATCTGTTGCTTTAGTAGCAGGCCTGGGCGGCATGTTCGGCGCTATTCTCGCTGTGGCAGGCCGCAAGCTGGCCGTACATACCGATCCCCGTATCGAAGAGATCACCAATCTGCTGCCAGGCGCCAACTGCGGCTCCTGCGGTTATCCCGGCTGCGGCGGACTGGCTGAAGCCATCGTTGCCGGACGCGACGGTGTTTCACCCTGTTTGGCCTGCTCGCCTGATTCTAAAAAGAAAATAGCGCGCATCATGGGCTTTACCGGCGATATACCTTTATCGCCCGACCTGCGTAAGGTCGCCCGCGTCGCCTGCAACGGCTGCAAAGAAAATGCGCCCAAGCTGTACAATTATACCGGCATCAAAGACTGCCACCTGGTAGCCAAATACTACGGCGGACCGGGCAAGTGTAACTTTGGCTGTCTGGGTTTTGGTTCCTGCGTAAAAATGTGTCCCTTTCATGCCATTTCCATGAGCGAAAACGGTCTGCCTGTTATCGACTATGGTAAATGCAGCGGCTGCGGTATCTGCGCACGGCAATGCCCGCAGATGGTATTGTATATTACCAGCGCCAGCACTAAGATCCATCTAAAATGCAATAACCGCGACAAAGGGAAAGCCGCTATGGTAGACTGCAGCGTTTCCTGCATCAGCTGCGGCATGTGCGCAAAAGTCTGCCCCGTGCAGGCCATTACCATGCGCGAAGATGCCAACGGCAGTCTGCCGGTTATCGACCACAGTAAATGTATAGAATGCGGCCTTTGTGTTCAGAAATGTCCGCGTCATTGCCTGCATAAATTAGATCCCATTACTACCGAACACGAGCACGGCACCGTTGCTACGAATAAAAAAAGCAACTGCACATCCTGCCCGCTCGGAGAAAGCTGCGGCCAGAAACAATGAAAAGTTACTGCAAAAAATATCTGCTCTTTCTGATACTGCTTTTAACATTCAGCATCAGCGGCTGCGGCGAAGAAGAACAGATCAAAGTCACCGACACCCGCTTTTCTATGGATACCTTCGTCAAAATAGACGCCTACAGCGATAAACCCGGAGAAGCCCGCTTGGCTATAGACGACGCGATGCAGACCTTCCAAAAAACAGCCCAGGTCACGGACCGTTTTAACGACGGCGGCCCCGGTTCCTTATACGAAGCCAACAGCAAAGCTGCAGCGGCCCCGGTTAAGCTGGCTCCACAGCTTGCCGGACTGCTGAACTATCTGGACCATCAACCGGATGCGCAGCTCGATATTGCCATCGCTCCTGTCGTTGGCCTCTGGCAGCTGGCCCGCAGCCAGAACAGACTGCCCGCTCCGGAAAAACTACAGGAATCCTTACGCCATACAGGTAAAGACAAATATCATTTTGACGCTGCCGCACAAACACTAAGCTACAATGATCCTGACGTCAAACTTGACCTGGGTTCTGTCGCTAAAGGTTATGCCGTTGACGCGGCGGCGGCAACGCTGAAAAAACATTCTGGTATTACCTGCGCCCTGATCAACGCCGGCGGTAATATTAAAGCAATTGGTAATAAACCCGGCAACATGCCCTGGCGCGTTGCCATCCAGCACCCCCGTGATCCTGAAGCCTTTTTAGGTACGGTGATGCTCCATGACGGCCAGTCCGCCGCAACTTCCGGAGATTATCAGCGGTACTACGAACTGAACGGCATTCGCTACCATCATATTTTAGATCCGCAAACAGGGCAGCCGTCCCGTCTGCATCAATCTGTAACAGTGATCGCGCCATCGGCGCTGGACGCTGATTATCATTCTACACTGTTCTTTTTACTGCCAACAACGGAAATCAAAAACAGGCTTACTGCTGCCAAAGATTTGGCCGTAGTCATTGTCGAAAATGACGGCAGTATTTTCGTCTCCGAAAATCTGCAGCAAACCTGGCAGCCTGCCAAAGGAATATGATTATGCGCCGTAATGATTATCTGCTTTGTTTAGTCATCATCACAGCAGTACTGTGCGGGTTCTGGTATTCAGACAGCACTGCTGCGGACAGCAATGCCGTTGTACGCATCACCCGGCACCACGAGCTTATCCTGCAGCAAACACTGCGTGATTTTCCCGATCAGTATCTTTTGCCAACTGAACATGGCAGCCTGACGATCACCAAAGCAAACAGCAGCCTTCGCGTCAGCGAGGCTCCCTGCCCTGATAAGCTCTGCGAAAAGCAGGGCCCAATTACCGGCAGCGGTTCTATCGTCTGCATTCCCGAAGGCGTTATTATTGAAATAATAACTTCCAAAGAAGGAGACTCTCCTGATGCGCTCCTCCACTGATACGACAACTAAAACCATGCTTGTCCTGGCACTGCTGGCAGCGCTGGCAGTTTTGCTGCGTCTGGGCGAAAACCTGCTGCCCCTGCCTGTCCAATTGGGCGCAATTCGTCCGGGACTGGCCAATACTATTACTATTTTATGTTTATATTTGTTCGGTCTGCGCCTGACCGGGCTTTTTTTGACTGCCCGCGTTCTTCTGGTCGGACTTTTGAGCACAGGCCTTTTTACACCTGGTTTTCTTATCGGCCTTGGAGGAACGCTTTTAAGCCTGCTGCTGATGGAAGCAGGACGGCGCCGTCAGCTTTTTTCACCCTATGGTATCGGCATCCTGGGGGCTGCCGCACATAATACAGGTCAGATCCTGACTGCTTCCCTGATAATGCAAAGTTCCGCTTTATTCTCCCTGCTGCCGTTACTGCTCCTTTTATCATTGCCTTTCGGATTGCTGACCGGTGCTGTTGCCGCAAAAACATTACCGTTCCTGAAACAATATCTGCATTGAATTCACCGATCCTTCACTTTTACTAAGTTTCAGCTTATGATATAGTAAAAGATGATATCAGATAACGAAGGAAGTTTTTACATGAAAAAATTACTGCTTTTATTCTGCAGCCTGCTGCTTGTGACCGGCTGCGGTAAACCGGCTGCTACCCTGCCCACTGTTATCGGCAGCGGCAGTGTCGATATCCCAGCTTATAAAATAACAGCGCCTGCTGCCGGAAAAATCTTAGGACTGATCCTTGAATCTGGCGAACGTATCGGTAAAGGGCAGCCTTTATTTGCAATTGAACAGCCGGAGCTTGACGCCGCTGTTGAAGACGCTGCTACCGAAGCGGCCCGCGCCGATGCTGAGCTTACTAACCTGGAAAGCGGAAGCGGTGAACAGGCCATAGCCGCTGCTGATTATTCACTGCAGAGTGCCGAGAGCTCTTATCAGGCGGCGGAGCAGAACTATCAAAAAATGGCCTCTCTTTACGCTCAAAACGCTATCGCCAGGATCAAAGTGGAACAGGCACAGGCAGCACTGGCGGCAGCAGAAGCCAACCTGGAAGCCGCCAAAGCGCATCAGACACGTTTGACTGCCAAAGCTTCACCCGAAGCTATCGAACAGCAAAAGCAAGCAGCACTCCAGGCACAACAGCATTATCAACAGCTGCTGCAAAAACAGCAGGCCAACGAAGCCCAGAGCCCCTGTACCGGCATAGTGACGGAAAAACTGCTAAGCAGCAGAGATACAGCTGCTCAGGGACAACATATCCTGACTATCCGCGCAACCGAACAATGCCAGGTAAATCTGAAAATGCAGCCGCAGCAGGCCGCAGCTTTAAAAACAGGTCAGGAAGTAATTGCCGAGGCCGCTGTACTCAAAAAAACTTTCCCCGGTACTATCACAGCCATTGATAACGGTACTGTCACCATCATGCTGGAAAACAAACTGGAAGAACTAAAGGCAGCAATGGAAGTCAGCATCAGCCTGAAAAAATAAAACTTCCAAATAAAACATAATAATAAAACCTTCAGCACAGAAACTTAACGCTCTGTACTGAAGGTTTTACTTTTTCATCGATTCTGATATCAATAACGCTCTACCGCCACATCATGCGCCAGTTTGTACTTAAACTGCATCCCCGGTTTACAGCTGACATTTTTGCCTTTAAAAGCCAGACCTGCAAAAGGAACAGCCACACCTGCCGCCAGCGAAGTATAATTCATATCTCCTGAAAATTTTATTTCCTCATTATTCAATCTGAGCAGATAACCATTGGGCAGATAATAATCTTTAAGCCGCATCCTGATCACGCCCTTTTGTGACAGCAGCTTGCCTTTCTGCACTTTTTTCAGATACCCTTCCAAAACAGTTCCTTTAGGAATGATGACCTTATCAGCAACACTGACAGCTTCCAATAATTTTACAGAAACAGTATCGCCGACTTTATTTCTCTTACTTTCCAGAAAATTCATCAGCTCTAACTGCAGCACGGTATCCTCTGGAATAGTAATGCCGGTTCTCGATATCTGCTGCTCTGCGGCCACCGAACTTCCGATCGGCAGGCAGACCGCAGCAACAGCCAGCAACCCGGACAGTAAACAACACAAAAATTTATGCACTTTTTTTGCCTTCTTTCACCAGCTGTAATTATTGTTTTTTCAGATCGTCGCTGCCCTTAACACCTGACAGCCACAAGCCAATCGCCACAACATTAATAAACTGCCCTAAAAAACCCTCCAGCAAAACCAGCATTTTTAAAAACCGCGACTCCGGCACAATATCACCGTAACCGATAGTCAAGATACTGACGCCGCTGAAATACAGGCAATCAAGATATCCATTCAGACGATTAACAGTACGCGGCAGCAATTGTTCGTTGCCGCCACTGTCCTTATGAGGCACCAACTCCCAAAAATGCGGAACATTACGCAAAACTGTACTTTCCTGCAGTTCAGTAACATGCATATCGCCGTCCCACTCCTTCACCAATCCTTCGACACTGGTCGTATTAGTAGCCACAAAATTTTCGGTGTCGCTGAAAAAATAATATAAATTGCCGAAGGCCAGCCAAATCATCAGATAGGCGCTGATAATAAGCATCATACGCCGCTGACCCGTAGTATTGCTGTTGATTGCCGCCCAGATCGCAATACTGATAAAACTCAATAACAAGAACAGCAGCAGCAGAACGATGCCCAACAGCAGACCTGCCTTGAAGCGGCCATTGCCGTAAATAACTATATAATCAAATAATACACTGGCGATCACGGGCGCGCTGGCCAAAAGACCCAGTGAGATCAAAAATTTATAAAAATTTTCGTCAAGCAGCTGCTTGTACCATTTTTTCAAACCAAAAACATCGATTTTTATTTTCATTCTGCTCATCTCTTTTCTTGCTGACTCTCTTTGCATTGTATCACGATTACAGGTATTTAAGAAAGTATCCTAAGAATTTTTTTATTTAAAAACCGGGCTTCAATATTATCGTAAATATATTATCTGCACGCTTTCTATGCTATAATAAATATGAACAACAAAAATTTATGTATCAGGAGGCAAATATCATGGCACTTTTAAACAAACTTGGCGAAATAGTTAAATCCGCCGCTGAAAAAACTGAAGAACTCACTAAAACTCTTGGTGAGAAAGCAGAAGCTGCCCTCGAAATACAGCGCCTGAACTCTCAAGTCAATAAAGAACGCAGTAAAATCAGCGATACCCACAAAAAAATCGGTGAGATCCTGTGGGCTAAATTTGAAGCAGGCGAAGAAATACCTGAAGAATTCAAGGAACACTGCACTGCTATCAGTGAAGCTTTGACCAAAATCGATGAACACAAAGTCGCTATTGCCAAAATCAAAGCAACTGCCTTTGCCGGAGAAGAACCGAAAACATCCTGCCCGTCCTGTGGCGCTCAGGTGACGCTCAACTCAAAATTCTGCGGCGAATGCGGCGGTAAAATGCCGGTCCATGAACCGGAACCCGTTGAAGAAGAAGCTGCGCCTCTGACAGAGACAGTCGACGAAACCAAAGCAGAAACTGCTGAAGTTGTGGATACTCCTGCCGAAGCAGAAGCTGCTGAAACTGAAAAAACAGAAACCAAAGCATAACTGTTATAAGAAAAACCAGTCCATATGGACTGGTTTTTTTATCTGTTCAAGATTTTACCTATATTTTTTATAGAAATAGAAATCTTTCCATCAGGATTGCTGACAAATTCGATATAATCGTTATTTTCCAGGCATTCAGCCGGCACGATGATCTCGATCCCAGTATCGGTTTTGATCTTCATTGACTTACTCATGCGCAGAGCATAATTTTTATCAACCGGTACCTGCTCAGGAAGCTTCGCTTCTTCCAGGCCTTTTTGCAGCTCCTGCTGCAGAACCTCTGAATCAGAAAACACCTCTTTTACCAACGCTGCTGTTTCCAGTTTACTGTCAGTTTCAGCTGTTTCCGCCAGATAGCTTTTGACCTTAGCAACGGCTTCTGTGCTGCTGTACCCGTAGTTTTCAGCGATCTGTCCTGCCATTTCCGTTACCAGCTTCACTGTTTCCCTCGTTGAGGTATTAGTGCTGCACTGCAAAATACGCTGCGGCAAAATATAGACATCTTCTCCGCCTATACTGCGTTTTTTATCAGCAAAACGCAGCTCGCCGCTGGCAACATTAACTAAAGCAAAGGTATTGACCTTCTGCACCGGATTAGGCAGGATTGCATAGTGGCGAATGATCTCATTGCGTACGGCAGTGCCATCGTTGACTACCTGATGGGTATAAGCGGGCCGGCTGCCATAAAGCATCACTCCCAAATAACGCTCCGTTTCGATCGTAAAATCGCAAACTACTACATCGACTATATCTGTCTCACCAGCATCTGTAAGGCAGGTATCCAGATCCTTGCAGATGCCGGCGCTGAAATCAGAGAAAGTGATATGCCCATCCAAATAATTTGATGCCGTTTGACTGAAAATGCTCTCAGGCAGGAACTGACCCGTTTTAGCCGACGCGTCCTTGAATAATTTATCGATATGCCCCGCCAGAAAATCATAAGTACCAGGCGCGCCCATATCCAGCTCTGCACCGGAATAGATGGTAGCCCCTGAATTAAAATCCATAATATGCAAAATCGCTTTGCTGATAACTATCATTTTTTCACCAACTTTTTTAAACTCGTAGTGCTATTATACCACAAGGGTATGTATTCTCACTAGGCTCGAAAACACCTCGCCAAGTGTTCAAACGATACCACAAGGGTATGTATTCCCACTGGGCTCGAAAACACCTCGCCAAGTGTTCAAACGATACCACAAGGGTATGTATTCTCACCAGGCTCGAAACTTTGCCAAATGTTCACAATACTAAGACAAATGCCCTTTATAGCCTGCCGGTTATGTGATAAAATAAAAGCAGTTTATAAATATTATACGGGAGCAAAAACAATGGAACGTCAACGATTCCTGCCGTTGCTGGCAGTCATTATCTTTATCTGGGCCCTCTGGCGTTATGAAGCGGCGCTGGCCCTGCTCGGCTTCTTCTGCAATTTAATCATGCCTTTTATCATCGGCGGCTGCCTGGCATTTATCGTCAATGTTCCTTTGGTGCATATCGAACGCCTCTGGCAAAAACTGTTTGCACGCTTTTCTTCAGACTGGCCCCAAAAAATCAAACGTCCGGTCTGTCTGATCTTCACCCTGACTCTTATTATTGGCATCGTTCTGATCGGCGGGCTCAAAATTGGTCCCGATCTGCACCAAAGCTTTAATATGATCGTAAAAACACTGCCTAAAGCATCTGCCGAACTGACCGTCTCCCTTAAAGAAAGATGGTCCGAACTTGCCCTTTCGCCTGACACACTGGATTACCTGCAATCGCAATGGTCAGAACTGCTGCGTGCTGTAGACAGCTACTGGGAAAATAATAAAACAACTTTATTCTATAATACATTAAATATCACGACATCCCTGATCTCACTGGTCAGCAATATTGTTATCGGCGTCGTTTTTGCGGTTTACCTGTTGCTGAATAAAGAAACAATCTCCCGGCAAACCCGTAATATGATTTTAGCATTCTGCAGCGGTAAACGCGCGGCTTACCTGCTTGATCTAGGCAGTGCCGCTCATACTATTTTCTCCGGTTACATCGGCGGTCAGCTGCTCGAAGCTTTCTGCCTGGGATTATTATGCCTCGCCGGGATGCTGCTTTTAGGGCTGCCCTATGCTCTGTCAATTTCGGTCATCGTTGGCTTTCTGGCTATTATCCCGATCATCGGCACTATCATCAGCGCCCTTTTAGGTCTTATTCTTATTGGGCTCGCCGCCCCCGGCAAAATCTGGCTGTTTATTCTTTTCTTCTTCGTACTGCAGCGTATCGAAGGCGATATCCTTTATCCTAAAATCGTCGGCAAATCTGTTGGTTTATCCGAGATCTGGGTTTTGGCAGCAATTACTGTCGGCGGCAGTCTTTACGGTGTTTTAGGCATCATCGTCAGCGTGCCTGTTGCTTCGGTTATAGCCTACATATTATCTGACAGTGTGAAAAAGCGTCTGCAGCAGAAAAACATTGACTTTGAACAGCAAAATCCATAAATATCCAAAAACTACTTTGTTGTTTTTATAAAAAAGGCTCTTCGCAATAATCGCGAAGAGCCTTTTCCTATCATACTTTAAATCAAAAAATATAATATAACTGTGTCCACATCATTCTATCCTTAATATTATTATTATCAGCACCCTGGTAGTCAAAATAGTTAAAAGCCGCCATAACATTACGAGCAACAGTATAATTGACCCCTATTTCATATCCCTTTATACCTGCATAACCAGTTACCAACTCCCTATTTGTTCTCGTATCATACATTTTATTAACATCCATCTCGCTTGTATGATCATAAATAGTAGCTGCCGGCTGATCATAATAAGCCACATAAGTTCCCCATGAGCCTGGATTATTATATTTTGCGCCTTTATAATCCAATCTTGCCGCCCAACCAGCTTTACTGTAACCCTGTTCAGGTAATACAGGTTTATCTGCTTTTAAATATTCCGCATACAAAATAGTACTCTTATCAAATTTATACCCTAACCCTACTGTGTAAACATCATTTTTTTGGTAAGCAACTGTATTCCCGTCATAAATTGCTTCTGGGTGATAGTAAGCCGCCTGTGCAAATATTTTTTTATTTACAGGATAAGCTAAATGAAGGCCGTATAATTTCTCATTGCTTTCCTTAGTCGTAACCATATTGGCAAACTGGCCTACAAAAGCACTGGCTTTCAAAACGTTTCCGACATCTACTTTCAATGCTTTGATATTAGTAGCGACCGCATAGAAGCCATAACCAGACTTAAAAAACTGTCGGCCTGCTGTTATCTTTACGCCATTTAAGTTTCCCTGCACGTAAGCACGTTTAAATAAAGTATTTTCATCACCACTATCGTTCCTAAAATTCTGCGTGTTTTCCAACATTGCGCCATATTCCCACTGATCATTGATCTTTCCGTTTATGAATAATCGCGTCCGCAGTTCATCATGACTTCTACTTTTGCTATTTTTGAAAGCATAATCAGCAATCCTGATCTCACCTGTGATTTTTACATTATCAGACTGTTCCTCCAGATTACTCACACGAATGCCTAAATTATCAAGTTCTTCTGCAAATTCAGCAGCCAGTCGGTCTACATCTGCCCCTTTTGCCATCGCTTTAGCAACAATCTGTGCCATTTCATAGCGTGTAATCAGTCTATCACCGCCATAATGTCCATTATTATAACCTTCAACAATACCAGCATCAACAAGCTTATTAATGGAATTATAAGCCCAATGTCCTTCAGGAACATCCGTAAACGGATTATTCGCTGCTGCTAATCCAGTAATTCCCGTCAACAAGAATGCTAAAATACCTATTCTGATTTTTTTCATTTTTATCCCTCCCTAAATTATCTTTCTCAGCTTTTTTATAAGAATTTTTATGCATTGTTCAAAGTTTCTTACCAATAATTCAATTTCTTCCTTCTCTGCATTATCAATATGTATCCCAACACTTACTGTAGCAACACAAGAGAATAAAGAAGTCAATTTCTTAGCGGTATCCTCAGCTAACGCCCCTTCTTTATGCCTGTCTATAACGGTAAGGTTTGCTTCTATATTTTTTCCTAAAAGAAACGCTATTGCACATGCTCCTATATGACCTTTACTTCCACCAACTACAGAAACATTTAAATCCTCCCCACATAAAAAACAGTTACTGATAATTCTATATTTCCCGCTACCGTAGCCACATTTTATAACCACTTTATTCACACCCCTTCCAAGGAATGAATTTCTCATAGTTAAGTCCAAATTGCATTAAAATTTTACCTAATATGTGATTTATCTGCTGTTCAACAGTAATGTCTTGATTATAAAAGGTTAACAGCGGCGGTATAATAACACAATTAACTTCTGCTGCCTTAACCAGATTTTGCAGATGAATCTTGCCCAGAGGCATTTCTCTTGGAACTAATACTACCTTACGGTGTTCTTTTAAACACACATCCGCACTCCGCAGCAGCAAATTTTCAGCATAGCCATGGACGATACCGGCTAAAGTTTTCATGCTGCAAGGGACAATTACCATTCCATCTGTAGTAAATGATCCACTTGCAATAAGTGCTCCCAAGTTATTATTGGCATAAGAGAAATCCGCTAACTTTAAAACCTCAGCAATATCCAGCGTAGTTTCCAATGCAAAATTTTTTATAGCACCTTCTGTTATTACCAAATGCGTTTCTATATCAGTGTAACTTTTTAAAATTTGCAGCAGCTTATAACCAAGCCAAACACCGCTGGCACCCGAAATACCTATCACCAGCCTCATAATCTCACTCTCCTCATTTATCCAATAAACCTATGTACAGCCAGTAAGGATATGTAACAACTGTCATAAATATAATACCTGCTACAATTCTGAACACCATAACTTTGATTAGATGCGTAAGCTTCAGATAACCAAATCCATATACTAGCATTAACGGTGCTATTTCATAAGGAAACAATGCCTGGTTAAATCCCATGATCATAGAATATCCGCCTATAGTAGCGGAATATCCTAAATTACTGCATAAATTAGCTATAGGGATCATCAAAGTTGCAATTAATGCCAGTGGATTAAGTAAAAAATTAGCTAATATAGAAAAAATATAGATGCTCATTACCAGCTCGTAGCTGTTCATTTGTTCAAAATACGGTTGCACAAAATTTATTACACTTTCTGTAATGCCGATACTAGATGCAACAGCTCCAATAGTTACAGCTCCAGCTAAAAAAAATACTACTTTAAATTGTATTTTGCTGAAGTCATCTGATTTGAGCAGCCCTATCCCAGGAAAAAAGCCCAAGCACCCTATTCCCAACATAAGTACTCCTTCAGGCAATTTATGCCACGAAGAAAAAATCAATAATATCAGTAATGCCGTGATCAATGTCACAGTCTTTTTTTCATCGATAGTTATCTTTCCTAATTTCCTATATTCAATTTTTAAATATTCTTTATTTAAATTCAAATGCTGTGGTCTCAGAATATAAATTAAAGGTATTGATACCAGCATCCATAATATCCCAGGAATGAACATATCCTTAGCCCAAGCTAACCATGTTATTTTCACCCCCAGGTATTGCTCTAAAATCCCCGCCGTCAGTATACTGTCAGTAGATGCTGTCATAAACGCCATTTTAGGAGACCATAAAGCGAAAAACACTACCAGCATCAAAGCTGATGCTGTCGCACTTTTTGCCTCAACCTTCAGCACCTTGCAAATACCTATAACAACTGGTACCAATAAAGCAACCTTAGCCATAATAGAAGGTATTAATGGCGTAAAAATCGTGCATGTAAGTACTATCCCCCAAACAATCCCTTTTAAACTTCCTTTGGTCAAAAGCAGTGACTTATAAGCTATGCGTAATACCAAGCCAGATTTTACAATCATCCCACCTATCATCAAACCTCCCAAAGTTATCCAGGGAGTACTGGTTGTCCATGCAGAAAATGCAGTTGCATAATTTGTTATATCAAACAGTATATATAGGCCCGGGAGCATTATTGCAACAATTTCCTCTGGCAGCAATTCAAACATCCACATCATAATCGCCCATAAAGTCACGGCTAAATATTTCTGAAAAACATTGCTGATAGAGCAGAAAAATGGCAACAAAACAACGATAAATGAACATATCCATTTTATTTTGTGCAGAGATAAATTATTCCACTTCATACAGCACCTTCTTTCTAAACAGAACAGGTCAGCAGTAGAAATTGCTGCCGACCTGTTTTTAGCGTCAATTATCTTTCACTACTTATTTCAGGAAAAGAATAATCTTCCCATCCGGCAACTTCGGCAACAGTAGCATATAATTTACCAAAAGGCATTGTCGCATCTATACCAATGGTAGAGTTCGTTTTTTCCTGTAAACTATCGCCGTGTGAAGAAGGATCTAATGGTGCAGAAGGAACGTTATTTACCAAAATAACATCTCTTCCAGGGTCTACGCGAAATGACAAAGCCCATTCTACTTCAGCAGAATCATGAACATTAATGTCAGGATCAACAACCACAATCCATTTAGGTCTTACATTACTGGACATTGCTGATAAAATTACGTGCCGAGCCTCATTGGCATATCTTTGCTTCATTGCGATTACAGCATACAACTGAACTCCACCAGATGGAGTTACCGCCACATCAGTAATAGTAGGGAATTGTTTTTTCATCGCATTATAGAACGATGCTTCTAAAGGAATGTTTTTTAAAATATGGTTTTCCGTAACAGGCTTTCCTGTAAGAAGCACCTGAAAATAGGGATCTTTACGATGAGTTATAGCTTTTACCCTTGCGATAGGTCTTTCGCTGGCAGGCGTCATATATCCAGTATATTCACCCAAAGGACCCTCACTGACCTCAGTTTCAAAATCAATCTCCAATTCAAAAACAAATTCTGCTGTAGCAGGAACCTCAACGTCAATAGTCCTGCATTTTACCAGTTCTACCGGTTGTCCTCGGAGGGCCCCAGCTAAACTCCAATCATCCGTAGTATCAGGGACATTCTGGACCTGACAGGTATATGCAAGGACAGGATCAGTCCCAACAACCAATGCCATCTCAAATTTTTTCATACCTAAAGCTTTTGCTTTATTACAGTTTTTCCCAAGTCTGTGAAACGGCTGCGCCATAAAGCCAAAATAATCTTTACCTATAGCTTGAAACCTGTAATGTCCAAGATCAGCAATTCCAGTTTCAGGATCTTTGGAAATACTGATACCAGCAGTTAAATATGGCCCTCCATCCAACTCAGAAAATTTCGGAATAGGAAATTTTCCAAGATCAACATCTTCACCTTCAATAATAATCTCCTGACACGGAGCACTTTTTACCATAACAGGTGCTATTGGTCTGTCAATTGTTTCTGCAAACCAGGGAAGTACCGTATTATTTTGTGCATTCAAAGCTCTCAATGCTTTTTTTCTATTACCAAAAACTCCTCCTACCGCTGGATAATCAGTACCGTTATTCCTGAAAATAATTACCGGTCCATTATTTGCATAGCTTTTTTTCAAGGCCTTGGCCATTTCTAAATTAACGTCAACATACCGATCTACCTCAATCAAATCATTTTCCTTGCGGCAGCTCTCCAAAAAATCTCTTAAATCATAAAATGCCATTATAAACTCAACTCCTTTCAATCATCAAATAATAAACAGGGACATTACACAAATAATAAACAACTGTATTAATTGCCATTTAAAAGCCAGATTAAACATATCGCTATCTCTATTGGTAATATTCGCTAAAGAAGACGTAAATTGCAGCAATGATGGCTTCAACGGATTTGCCGGCCCCATCGTAACCATCGCAGCCAGTCCGACTAAAACAGAAGCATTTACATGCAACATTTCAGAAGATGCCATTTGCATTTTCGAAAACATCGCACAAGCCGGTATGCCCTGTCCAAAAGCCATCCCTGCCAAAAAGCCCAATCCAGACAACAACAGACCATAAACTGAACTGCCCCATTGCGTCATATGGCGTGCAAGTAATGTAATCTGTCCTGTATCCAGCATAAGATTTACCATTGCCCCTCCTAAAAATAAGGTGATCAACGATGGCAGTCCTCTTTTAGAAGCAATGATAAAATCTGCTGTAAAGGTACTGGTTTTCTTTATCGCAAAAACATAACACAGTAAAGCCGTAATCAAAATATATGTACCAGGAGTATTGATCAAATTAATACTGACAGGTGCATATCCCCATAACGACAATTTAAATGCAGTTTTAGCCATAATAACTTTCAACGGATAAGAAAATATTATTACGATAATAGAACCAACGATCAATGGTAAGAAAGCTTTAAACGCTAACTTTTTAGAAATAATCTCCTTATCATTGGAAGTATTGATGTAAGTCGCACCTTTTTTACTGTACAGCCATAAAAATAAAAAACTTAATGTTGCCGCAGCAATCAAAGTCAAAATATATAATCGAGGAAATATCTGAGTAAACAGAATAACAGCAGACATATTTGCTGCTATAGTTAAACAGGCTATATTGCGGTTATCACTGTTTTTTAAATCAAAATCAAGAATCTTAAAAAAACCTACTACAGAAACAATTATCATCGGCAGTGTCAATAAACCCATAGTCTGGACGATTCCTTCAATAGGTAATTTTGTAACGCTGCTGGCAATTGTAGCAGCAATAAACAAACTTACGAACGCTATACTCCAGGAAAAATAAACCAAATAGCCAACAGCCGCACGAAAACCGTCAATACCCTGTCTGACCAGTCCTGGTATAGTAACAGGGTAAGTGGCAAACCCATTGAAGGCTCCTAAATAACCTCCTACTACTGAACATAATGTCACAGCTTTTCCCGTTTTACTTGGCAAAACCTGATCTAAGGTATTCAACAGCATATTCAAAGCACCTGTACTTCTAAAACATTGTCCAAAAATCTGTCCCGTCCACAAAACAAGAAATCCATTCCAAATGGTTATATTCCCCCATACAGACGCGGTCAACGTTTTTTTTACTGGCATATGAAAAAATACAACAACTGCAAAGATTTCCAAAAGCCATACATAAAGGCTCAAACGTAAAGCATTCATCTTAAAAACTAAAAAGCCCAGCAGTAAAATAACAAATGGTAGTAATGCTACTATAGTTTGCAAAAACTCATTATCCATATAAAGAACCTCCTTCCATTTTGCTTATATTAACTGTCCTCCTTTCTGATTTCAGTATAATCAATTGTTTATAAAAATTCTGTCATTAACATTACATACTGTTTGTAGCCTATGCTACAAATTTATTATCTGCTCCAAAACATATAGAATTATATTTTTCTCAATGTTATAGTTAATATAAGGACAGAAAGGAGGCGATTCTTATGAAAAAATTCCAATCTACCTGTCAAAATTGTACCAATAAGTTTTGTACAAAGCTTTCTACCGAAGTCAGAGAGGAAATATTCAAAAACAGAATATGGTTTAATTTAAATGCCAAAGAAGAACAACTCTTTTATTTTAATAATAAACAGATTCTTATCATCGAATCAGGCAGTTTCATGACAATTCGTCAAAATAATCAAGGTAAACAAATTGGTGTTGATATTTTAAGGCCCGGCGATTTGTTAGGAATTTTAAACTTTAACGCAGAATCTCCTCAAGATCATATTTTAATCCTGCCATTGACAGATGTTTCAGGCTATCTGGTATCAAAAACTATTTTTGATACTTTAATCCAAAAACATTTGTCTCTCAACATAATCATTATCCATCATTTATCTTCCCGTTTTTACCGTATCATCAATCATTTGACCAATCTCGTTTTTGATACCAGTAAAGAACGTATTGAATATTCGTTAAAACTGGCGCACCACAACTTAGGCAATTTTTATCTGACACACGAACAGATTGCTTTATTATCAGGTTTAAACAGGGTCACCGTTTCCAAAACTATTAAAGATGTCAGCTATGACTTTGATAAATGATGACAAAGTTGCTTTTAATATAACTATGTCAATAATCAGCTTTATTAAAACAACCCCAGAACCTTCACAGTTGCAATGGTTCTGGGGTTGTGCTATAATATTTTAGTAATCATGCGGGTGTAGCTCAGTGGTAGAGCAGCGGCTTCCCAAGCCGCGTGTCGCGAGTTCGAATCTCGTCTCCCGCTCCATAAAATATTTTGCCGCAGAACTTAGTTCTGCGGCTTTTTTATTTCTTTGAGTACACTTATAATTTTTCTAAATAAAAAATAAGCTTACCATTACAGCAAACTTTTACTCTGTCAATGATATGTTAGTAAAACACTGTCACTGATATCTGGAATTTACGATCTTCAAATTTATTACAGAATAAAGCTCGTCCTGATTCCAAATTTTTATTTTACCTTCCTGCACATTTCTTCTATAAATATTTTTTGAAGGTACAGCGATTTCTAAATTTATTGGCACTGTATTTTTACTGCGTTTTACTAAAACATCTTCAGATTTTAACTTTTTCCAAATCCCTTTTTTAGAGCCTTGTGAAATTATAGCATCCACGCCTTCTGTTTCACAACGCAGTTTCAAGGTATCGTCCTCCGTCTGACAACGCAAAGCAACGGAAAAAACATTCGGCTCCAGCCAGTATTTAAGCAGACCCATTTTCCCTACGTCAACAGTATATTCAACACTTTTATTTTTATTCAAAACTATTTTTTTAAAGCTCCTGTCGCCTTCATTCTGCATTTTGAAACTGCTGAGTAAGATCATTACCATAACAGCAGCCAACACCAGAAGTATTTTTTTCCCAAGCTGTTTATTCATACCTGGCCCGCCTTTTTTCAGCTATCTTCTTAGAAAAAATTTTAACAGATAAAATAACGACAGCCGCCGCTCCCGGCAAACAGCTTAACTGGCAGCTGCCACAAATACCGGTGCAGCCAAAGGTGCTGCCCCAAGAAGAAATCGGTATACGCATAGCTGCACAAAAAGTAATTACTTTATTCCTCATCATCTTTCCTCCCGTATCTGATAGCCTTTTCCGGACATTTACTGATACAGACCCCACACAGGATACAATTATGTACGCAATTCACAGCTTTCCGCTCTTCTATCACCATCGCTTCCATAGGACAGGCAAGTCTGCAGCTTTTACAGCCAATACATTTTTGGCGGTCTATAATCAACCGATAAACGAATGGCAGCCTGCTGCTGAAAGAATACAACAAATTCTGTACCGCTCCTACAGGGCACAAAAAATTGCAAAATCCGCGGCCACCTTTAGTAAAGATACCAAACAGACCTGCCCACAAAAACAACGTCAGAATCATACTGGAGCTCAAAGAAATAAAATACCCAAAAACGAAATAGTTAACAAACAAATCAAATAGAAAGAAATTGCAATATGCACATGCCAGCAGACTATCAAAAAATGGCAATATCACAAACCCGGCCAGCATGCCATAACGAAACGGAACGATCTCGGTATAAGTACGCCAGCTTATCTGCAGCCTTGATGGTATGACTTTGCTTAAATACTCGGTAAAAGCTCCGGCAGGACATAATCTGCCGCAAAATACAGGACCAAAAAACAAAGTAACTATCAGCAAGATCACGATACAAGCAATAAAAGGAAGCGACATCAGCAGCAACTTTCCATCCAGTAAATGCTCTGTCTGAATGCGAAAACAAAGGCTATGAATGGTCAGCTGCTGCCACTTGCCCGTAAAAGCAAAAAATATTATTTTTTGAAATAGCGCAAAAGGAGCATAGAATAAAATAAAACCTAAAAAATACCCCAAAAGCCGCTGATATTTAAACCCCATTTTTATCTCCACTTCCATGAATTTTCAGGACAGGGAAAATCCCTGCCCTGATTTTATTTACTTAAAAACTATAACGCAGGCCTACGTTATATGTCCTGCCGGAAGTTGCTTCGCTGGCATAAAATTCTTTATCAAACAGGTTGTTAATACCGAATTGTAAAATCGTACCTTTAGCAATTTCATAATTAAAGGCAGTATTAACGATAAAATACGCGTCTTCCGCCCCATACTCTCCTGTCACATCATCAGGAGCCTGACGAGCGCTCACATACTGACAATCCAGTATAGCGTTGAACTTATCCTTATTATAATTGACGCCGGCATGCAGCAGATGTTTAGGAATGCCATAGTCTGCGCTGTCAGCATCTTTCAGGTTAGTTCCCGCCACCGCATTTTGTTTCACTTTCCCCTGCTGCCAGGCATAATTAAAATATGTGCCCCAGTTATCGTTAAATTTATGGTCGACCGTAAATTCTACACCGCGGCGTTTTTCTGTACCGTAGTTTTCATATTTTTTATATTCTGCTGTTGTTGTTCCAGGCTGATAATGGGTCGTATAAAGGATTTTATCATCTGTTTTCACCTGATATAAAGAGATCCCCAGATTAGTCTGCCGCGACAATTTCTTCTTCATGCCAATCTCAAAAGTATTTGAGGTCTCCGGATCAAGATCAGGATTAGCCACTACACCGCCCATACTGCCACCGCCGTCACGATAGACCTGATACAAAGGCGGCGGATTAAAAGAATGTCCATAAGAAACATAGTAATTAGTCTTTTCATCAGCTTTATAATCAAATGCTATTTTCGGGCTGAATTCACTATAACTGACTTCATCATAGTCCAAAGAACGTGTTAAAGCACCGGTATTTTTATCATAATATCTGCTTTTACCGTCCATTTTTGTAAAATGATCATAACGTACGCCTAAATACATCGTCATCGGATCGCTGATCTGATATTCATCCTGCACAAATAAAGCTATGTTCCGCGCTTTACCGCCATGGTTTTCATAAACACCGTTATCGCCAAGTCCACTGATAACAGAATCATGATCGCGCCAGTTGCTAAGATATTTACGCAGCTGATCAAAGCTCTCCTGTTTAAAACTGCCTCCTACTAGAATAGAATGTTTACCTACATTATCCCACGCTTTTTGTACATCAAAATTATAGGTTTCACCGGGATAGAAAGAATCAGTACCGGCACCGTTCCAGTCTATAGATTTTGGACTGCTGGAACTGCTATAGCCATTACTTTTCATATCCAGGTACCCAAAGTTGGCACTGAATTTATTTTTATTGTCATTATATGACAATGTATGTAAATCGGATTCTTTCCGCCCGTCATAACCAAGATATGTTCCAATGCTTGGCTTCACTATCTGTCCATTACCAACATCAACACTGCCACTAAATACGGGCTTACCGTCTTTATAAATTGTCGTCCACGGATTTTGGTAGCGATACTCACTTTCCGTATGGATAAAAGTATATTTTAAAGATCTGTCTTCATCAAAATCATATTTCACATTAGCGGAAATGTTTTCATTTTCCCAAACCTTTTCTCCGCGTCCGCCTAAAACATATTTGCCGTTACTGAGCTGCGGCAATTCGTGGTCAGGCTTAATCCCTCCACTGCCTTTGGAAGCGCTACCAGTATAATAATAACCCCTATATCCATCTGATTTTCTGTTTTCATAACCTACGCCGAAAGATAATTTTTTATTCACTCTTGCATCTGCGTATAAAGCTTTTTTCCAGGTATTATTACTGCCATAGCTGACTACAGCATTTACACTGGCTCCTTTTTTTTCAGGATTATCCTTAGTGATAATATTGACAACCGCGCCCACAGCCCTACCGCCATATAAAGAAGAGCCTGCTCCCCTTACAACTTCAATTCTGGCTATTTTTTCCACAGGTACCATTTCCCATTCCATACCGTTATTATAAGTAGTATTCATCGGAAGCCCATCCAGCAAAACCAAAATATCACTGGAGCTGAAGCCCCTGATCTGAATCCCTCCCTGTGCTGCTTGGTTCATATAGACGCCCGGCAGAGTCTGCAGAGCTTCAGGTACAGAATTAATATTTCTTTCTTCTATATCCTGTGAGGTGACAACACTGACGCTGGAAGGTACCTCCTGTAGTTCTTTCATAGTTCTGGTTGCTGTAACAACCATCTGATCCAGATTAAATTGCTGCAGCCCCTCTTCGGCGTATACTACTGTGCCCCCCCAAATGACATTGCCAGTTATAAGTACTGTCATCAGTATACTTTTACCCATACCCTTTTTCAACATACTCAACTCCCTTTCCTATTTTTTGTATATTACTAAAATATTTTATGCATTAACCTAATAGATATATGCATAATAACTTTTATTAGAATCAGAAAATACCCTGTGCATAAGACGCACAGGGTATTAAATAGCTAGATAAAAGCTGTTCCATTACCAAACTGTCTCACGCAGCAGTAAATTAATCATCAGGCAGTTCTTCTGACTCAAGTTCATCGCTCCTCCAAGCCTTCCCGGATAACTCCAGTGACATAAATATGGATTTGCTCACTTTTACAGCGACGGGATCGTGTGGGCTTTACACCCAGCTTCTCTATTAAGACCTGCGTCACCTGATAACATCATTATTCACTTTTTATATTTTATGATATTATATTCTATTTTATATTAATGATTATATGTTATAATATCATATATGATATATTACTATGTATAGCTACTAGACAGTCAATAGGGAGATAATTATTTTATGAAAGAACCAATTGATAATTATTTTACAACAGGTGAGTTAGCCAAGCTTTGCAAAATACCTCGAAAAACTTTGCTTTATTACGACAGTTTAGGTCTTATAACGCCTGAAGTTATTGAAGAAAATGGTTATCGTTATTACAAACGCACTCAATTATTTGCACTAGAATTGATTTTGACGATGCGTAAACTGGATATTCCTTTAGCAGAAATCAAAACTTATTTATCTAACAAATCCTATACTAATTACAGAAATATTATGTCTGATCGTGAAATATTTCTTGAAAAATTACTCAAAAAGATAATTAAAACAAAAAATGAACTGCATCATTCCCTCCTTATTCTTAACCAATTGGAAAACATTAAATTTAATGATGTACTAACAGTTCGAACAGACAATGAATTTTTATATTTAAGTAAACCAGTCTCTCCCAAAATGAACTTTAAAGACAGAACAAAAATATCCGCCAGTCTGTTTATAAATCTTGCTGAACATATTCCCCTTAACAATCATACTTTTGGTTATGTTGTAGATAAAAATTCACTTTTAGATCAAAAAAAACCTCGTCATATCAAATATTATTTCTGTCCTGTTTTCACTAAAACCGATTATCCGAAATGTTCCATAAAATCAAAAGGAACTTACCTTACCCTTTATTTCAAAGGTATCTACATGAACAATTATGACAAGTATATCAACACTCTGTCAGAATACTGCAAGCATAATATGCTCGTTCCTATATCCGATATTTACATCACATCAATAAAAAACTTTTGGCTTACTGATGAAATCAGCGAATATATTTACAAAATAGAAGTACAAATAAAATAAACCGTTTTCTAATCTAGAAAACGGTTTATTTTATTACTTGTGAAAATATAATTTCTCTAATATTACCAGATATTTTTCTATTTAGATACTTCTTAAAAATACCCCCTATACAATTTGCATTGTTGCAAACGAAATGTTATAATGATGCGATTTTTTGCAAGGAGGTAAAAAAATGTCTATTGGAATCATCGTCAATTCAGCCTGCGTACTTATCGGCGGCCTGCTCGGCAGTTTTTTCGGAAGACTGCTGCCAGTCAAAATGCGTGAATCGCTTTATGGGTTATTCGGTTACTGCTCCATCATCATCGGCATCATTCTGCTGCAAAATATAAAATCTATGCCGGCAGTTACATTAGCTCTGATCTTGGGTACTATCATCGGCGAAGCACTTCGAATCGAAGATCAGATCAATTTCGCTTCGCTTAGGCTTAAAACACTTATCGAACGTCTCACCAATACTGCGGCAGCAGATAATGATGCTTATATCAGCCGTTTCGTTGGCCTGCTGATGCTGTTCTGTACCGGCAGTACAGGAATTCTCGGCGCGATTGGTGAAGGCGTAAATGGCGACAGCACTGTTCTTTTAACAAAATCTGTTATGGACATTTTTGCAGCATTTGCTTTTGCTGCTCATATGGGTCCTATGATCGCCTGTATCGCAATCCCCCAGTTTCTTTTTTTCAGCATCCTCTTTTGGAGTGCCGGCTTCATCATGCCGCTTACAGATCCTCTGATGATTGGTGATTTTATGGCCTGCGGTGGCATTTTAGCTATTATTACCGGCTTTCGTATCTGTGAATTGAAAGACTTCCGTGTCGCCAATACGCTGCCGGCTTTATTTATCGTAATGCCGCTCAGCTATCTTTGGCGCACTTATTGCTGAACGGCTAACACTAAAAAAACAGGCCCTGCATGCAGGGCCTGTTTTTATTCCATGATACCTGAATCCTCAATAATAATCCAGCTCACGCTCAAAAATAACGCCGGTGGCAGGATTAAACTTTAATTCCCCCTTAAATTTAAGGGTAGTAAATTCGGCTTCATAGTAGGAATTATTGCCTTCTTTGTCCATAGTTACAACAATATTGCGGGCATCCGGGTATTCAGCCATAACAAAGCGCTCGATATCTGCCGGAGTTTTGTTGATAATAGTGCTGCCTTTGACAAATGTTGCACCCTTAACTTCTATCTCTTTGATTTTGGAAGTAGCCGTTGCAACCTTCACATAATAATATTCCAAAGTGTCAGGGTCTTGAAAAGTAATACGGCTTTCATCACCTTTAGTTGTATAACCAATCAGATTACAGTTTGCCGGAATTTCTGCTTTAGCAACTTCGATCGCCGCCCTGCTTTGCCCAAGCTGACTGGGAGCAGGAGCCGCCACAGCCATAGTGCCTACACATAAAACTACTAAAGCTGCCAGTAATGAAAAAACATTTTTCAATTTCATTCGATTCACTTCCTTAAATTATTTTGTATTACTGCTTAAATACATCATACAAAACATTTTTGTTAATTTCAACTGTGTGCTATCTCCTATTTGAATTTATTAATTAATTTATTCCATATTATCAATATTACAAGCATTTATTTTGTTAAAATTCATAAATCTGTTAAGCCCTTCCAATAATAAAACAGACCTCGGCATATTATGTCCGAGGTCTGTTTTATTATAATCACTGTTCTGCCGATTGTTTTGCATCTTCTTTACAGACCGTTGTTTCTTCGTCTTTAAAAAAGTATTTCATCACACCGCCGACCAGCCCCTGTACCAAAAGAAATTTATATTCGTTTTCGATCCGTCTTACTTCCCGCTGTACCTCTCTCTTAATGATCCAGAAGGACAAAGCCACACCCAGCATCGCCCCAAACAAGGCTCCAAAAAATGCGATCCAGATCGCAGGTATCGAAATATTGATCATTATTGCCACCGCCTGTCTGTTTTCTTTGACTTCAAAATATCACATTAGCTATTGCCTGTCAAATTAAAGAAAATTCACATTTTCTTCTATTGCAACTGCAAGGACAAATATTATATAATATTAGAACAGTTCCAATACTTTAAAAAGTGAAAGGGTTGTTACCAATGGAGAAAATTTACGAAGGCAAAACTAAAACAGTATATTCCCTGGAAAACGGCAATGTACTCTTAAAATTCAAAGATGACTGCACCGGCAAAGACGGTGTTTTTGATCCCGGTGAGAATACCGTCGGGCTGACTATCGAAGGTATCGGCAAAGCAAATCTTGAGACTTCGATCCACTTTTTCGAGATCCTCAAAAAAGAAGGTGTAAAAACCCACTATGTCAGCGCAGATATCGATAACGCCACTATGGAAGTCCTGCCTGCTAAAGTATTCGGTAAAGGCCTTGAAGTCATCTGCCGCTTGAAAGCAACCGGCAGCTTCATCCGTCGTTACGGTGACTACATTGCTGACGGCACTGTTCTCGAAGGCGGCTACGTTGAAGCTACTTTAAAAGACGACGCTAAAGGCGATCCTCTGATCACTTCTGAAGGTTTGGCGGCTCTCGGCATCATGAGCCAGGAAATGTTCAACAGTATGAAGGAACAAACCCTTAAAATCACTAAAATCGTTGCTGCAGACCTGGCAAAAATGGGTCTGGATCTATACGATATCAAATTTGAATTTGGTTACAACAACGACGAAGTAATTCTGATCGACGAAATCGCCAGCGGTAACATGCGCGTCTATAAAGACGGCAAATATGTCGATCCCATCACTCTGACTTCAATCATCCTCGGTAAATAAATCTTTATATTTAAAGGCACAGCTTTTGCTGTGCCTTTTTTGCTTCTTAGGCATGTTGATGCTATAATTATTTTAAAGCGTTTTTAAAGCCCGCTTTAATTTTTGAAAACAAAGGAACGATGCATTATGAACAAATTAGATCCGCGTAATATTTATGACGACTTACATCAAATTCCTGAACTTGGTTTTGAAGAGTTTAAAACCTCTGCCTATCTGGCAGATAAATTAGAAGCAATGGGCTACAAAGTTACCCGTAACATCGGCGGCACCGGCGTTATCGGCGAAATCAAAGGCTCAGAGCCCGGACCTGTAATGATGCTGCGTGCCGATATGGACGCACTGCCCTTTCTGATCGACGGCGAAAAGAAAAATATTCATGCCTGCGGCCACGACGCCCATTCCGCCATGCTTTTAGCCGCTGCCTCCGAGCTGGTAGGCAAGGTTAAACGCGGCACCCTGCGCATCCTGTTCCAACAGGGTGAAGAAACCTTAAAAGGCGCTTTGGCAGTTATTGATGCCGGCGTAATTGAAGACGTCGATATGGCTCTTGGTCTGCACATCCGTCCTGTACAGGACATTGCCTACGGCGAAATGTCGCCAGCAGTGCGCCATGCTTCCAGCACCTTCGTTAACGTCGTTATCAACGGTTTATCCAGTCACGGCGCACGTCCGCACCTGGGTGTCAACGCAATCGAGGCAGCCGCTGTCGCTATCAATGCGATTACGGCTATTAAAATCAATCCTATCATTCCCTGGTCCTGTAAAGTTACCGGCATCAAAGGCGGCGGCGTAGCCCCCAATATCATTCCTGATAAAGTTGAAATGATCGTCGATGCCCGCGCACAAACCAACGAAGCTATGACCGAACTGCTGGAAAAACTGCGCCGTGCAGTTACCAATGCTGCCGCTGCTCTTGGGGCTACTGCCGAAGTCACTACTCCCGGCGGTGTGATCCCCGCTGCTGAATACGATGACGAACTGACTGCAGAAGTTGCAGAATGTATCGTCGAGGTAGTAGGCGAAGAAAAACTTGCGAAAGAACTCGTTAACCCCGGCGGTGAGGATTTCCACTACTTTGTTAATAAATATCCCCATATCAAAGCTGCTTACTTCGGTGTCGGCGCAGCTGCAGCTCCGGGCCTGCATCATCAGGATATGCAGCTGAACAAAGAAGCTCTGCCCAGCGGTACTGCGGTCCTCGTTAAAATGGTAGAACGTAAATTAGGCTGATCACTGTTTATTTTTCGCTGCTGAATTATATATAACTGCAAAAACTCAGACTTCCATAAATTATGAAAGTCTGAGTTTTTTATTACTGTACTATGCTTAACTCATTTTCGTATATTTATTTAAGCTGACTGTAAACATTCTGGTCAACAGGCTCCAGCCAGGTAGTACCTGCACCCTTGCTCATAATCGACAGATGCTGGAACCAGCTGTTGCCGGCAGCGCCATGCCAGTGTTTAGTCCCTTCCGGGATCGTCACACTTTCACCGGCTTTCATTTCTACCGGATTCTGTCCCCAGATCTGATAATATCCACGGCCTGATACCCCGACCAGGACCTGACACGAACCGCTGTGAGTATGCCAGTTATTGATACAGGACGGAGCAAAAGTCACGTTAGACACACTTACAGTATCGTTAGCCATGGGAAAAAGAAAGCTCTGTCCGGTAAAATATCTGGCATAAGCCGCATTATCATTACCGATAGGAAATACTGTACCACCTGCCTGCAGCAGCGACGCGCTGATTATCTTTGTCTGTTCCTCTGTTACAGGCTCACCGGCTGCCAAAGCTGCATCTGTACCGCCCATGACCGCAGCAGCCACAACCAGAGCCACAGCTATTCCTCTAAAAGTATTTTTGTTGAATCTCTGCCAAAATTTCATATTATTTTCCTCCTCATAATAAATCATTTGTTTATCAACTTCTGGATCAGATTGCTAGTGCTTTCGAAGCCGGATGCCTGTTTAATAAAGCATATGTTTCCGGCTGTAACAAATTCTCATAATTTCTCAGCTGATAATCTGCCAGTTCCGCAACCAACTGCAAACTGTTGATTTTATCAAGCAGCGTTTCACGAGCCTCTGCCAGCAGCTTTTTACGCTCCTGTATCGTAGCATCACCCATTTCTGCCAGCCGAATATAATCAATGATATGTTCCAATGACATCCCGCTGGCTTTCAGCTTTTTGATAAAATTGATAAAATTTACAAAATACTCATCATAATTGCGGATCCCGGCCGCATTCCGTGGCACCGGAGGCAGCAGCCCGATCCTTTCATAATATCTTAAAGTATCAGTTGACATATTGGTTTTTGCGGCAATTTCCCGAATCGTCATTTTTACTCCTCCTCACAGTGATTATGCCTGAGCTGATAAATACTGTAATCTACATTATCCAGCAGCTGTTGTTTAAAATGGATATCATCCAGCAGATAAAAGCGCAGATTTTTCAGCAGCTTGATTTTCTGTTCCTCTGTATTATCGCTGTGCTCAATGATATTTAAAGCTGCTTTTAATCGCTCCGGCCGCTGTTCTGCCGACTTCAGAATCTGCTGTAAATTCTCCTGCGTACATTTCTGCATCTTTTCCATAGCTACTCAGCCCCACTAAAAATTCTCTCTTTAAACTTTTCCATAACACGTGTTCCCGGATCACTTTCATTATAAATTATTCTTTCTTATATGTATAATACCTATTTCTCATATCCATCAATGCCTTTTAGGCATTGATTTTCCACGACTGTACAAATAAAAAAAGTGCAAGCGCAATCACTTCTGGTGATCTGCACTTACACTTTCTGACCACAGCCTCTGATTCAGCTGCAACTGTCTGCTATTGCTTTTATCTTCACTGTTCCCTATTGTTATATGTTTTCACAAAATTTTTGGCAAACTCAATAAATTTCGTCGTCGTTACACTGAAAGGCTGTCGTTTTTTCCAGGCCAGCACTGTAGTAGCAGCAAGTTCAGGATACAGCGGCAGCGAACAGACCTGTGAGCGGTCCAAAAAAGGCCGTGAACCCTCAATATGAAAAGCATATCCCAGCCCATTCCGTACCATTATCGAAGCATTCGTACTCATATTGCAGGTATACGGAACCCTGACCTGCGGAAAATAATCACCAAACCAGCTGACCAGCTCATTTTGCACTTTCAGCCGTGCGGGAAAAAGCAGCTCCTTCCCCACCAGATCTGCCGCCGTAACAAAGCCCTTTTGCACCAGCGGATCTTCGGCAGGCAGCAGCACGGCCCAGCGTTCTTTGACCCCCAGACGAATAAAATCATACCTGTCAATATCCACTGGTTCCAGAAACAAAGCAATATCTGACAGACCTTTTTCGATACGTTCATTAGTATAATCCGCATTACCGGCATATAATTCGTAAGTTACAGCAGGATATTTTTCTTTAAAAGCCCGGAACATTTCAGCAATGACCTGTACGGAAGCCAACTCGCCGCAGCCCACCGATACTACGCCGTTGATCAGCTCGTCGCGTTCTGTCAGTTCTTTTTCCGTTTTATCTGCCAGATCAACGATCTCCTCGGCCCGCCGGCGCAGCAGCATTCCTTCGTCAGTCAACGTCACCTTACGCGCGCCGCGCGAAAACAGCGTTACTCCCACATCTTCCTCTAACTGTGCCAGCTGTCGGCTCAATGTCGGCTGCGTGATATGCAGCACCTCAGCCGCTTTTGTGATATTCTCCTCACGTGCCACTGCCAGAAAATACCTCAGTATCCGCAATTCCATTGCCTCTGCCTCCTTTTATCCTGGTCAACTGCATCTGCCTGTTCTGTCCTTTTCTTTCTATCATAAAGTATTTTTATGCTCTCAGGCAAGCTTTATCTGTCCTTAAACATAGAAAAGGCATTATTTCCCCAAGGAAACAATGCCTTTCTTTACTGCTATTTATTCAGCCGCTGGCCGATTTTCAGCATATACATCGGGTCAACGTTCTGCCCATCGACAAAAACCTCAAAATGCACATGCGGGCCGGTACTATATCCGCTGCTGCCGACAAAGCCGATGATCTCACCCTTACGCACGCTTTGACCGGGCGCAACGGCAATCCCGCTCATATGCCCGTAAGCAGTTTCATAACCGTTGCCGTGATCGATACGTACATAGCGTCCATAACCGACGTTCCAACCGGCAACCTCTACCGTCCCCATCGCACTGGCGTAAACCGGCTCGCCGAATTCAACAGCAATGTCAACCCCGGGATGCCAGTCGTAACCGCCACCGATCGGTCCCGTACGTCCACCGTAGGGAGAGCTGATCGTACCACCTTTGGTCGGCCACAGATCAGGAAAGACCGAGCGTTTATTATTGCGCCCTTCCAACTCCGAAAGCAGTTCACTCATCGAAGTTTTCTTCTCGTCGATCTGCTGCGCCATATTTTTATTCTGAGCCGTCAGTACTGCCGCCATTTCCTTCACGCCCAAATCAGCAGGACCTCCCTGTCCCAAGTAACGAGGAGCATTGCCTGCCGTTGCCGTTTCGCCTGACGCGCTGCTCAAATCACTGCCCAGCTTAGTACTGTCAGTGTCACGAATCAATGCCCGGCGCAGTTTAGTTTCCAATGTCGTGATTTCAGACATATCACGCAGCATTTTTTCGTTATCCGCCAGCAGGCTTTGCAGCTGTGCTTCCAACTCGCCTTTTTTAGCCTGATATTCTAAAAAATCAGTCCGTTCCTGACGGAACTGATAAAAATTATAACCCATATAACCAAGCGCGCCCACCATACAGACAGTACATATCAATACAGCGCCGGCCAGCAATTTAAACCGCCGGGCGCCAAAATGGTAAACTTTCTGCCCTTCCGCCCGAGGTACTGTAAAGGTATATTCTTGCTGTTTCTGTAAATCTTTTTCTTCCATATTTTAACCTCTTATCTAAAATACCCTAACTTCTGACCTGCTGCCAGCAGCCTGTGCCCAATAAAAGGCAGACTTTCCAGATCATCCTTACCCATACCGCCCACTGCCAGCAATACGCCGCCGTAAACAGGCACAGCCACGGCAATAGCCGCTAAAATCGCCCAGGCTCCCCAGCTTACCGCCAGCGTGATCACGCCATAAACAGCCGCTCCCATAGCTGCGGCTGACACAGCAGGCTTAAATACACCGCTGAAGGATAAAGCAAAACCTGTATATTTGTAAATAAAAATCATATTTAAAACTGCTGCCAGGCCAAAATCCACTACCGTAGCCATTGCCGCACCCTTGATACCCAAAGTCGGTATCGCCGTCAGCGTCCAGCTTAAAAACACCTTGACCGCAGCCGCTAAAATCATATTGATGACCGGGATCGAAGTCCGACCCAGCCCCTGCAGAATTCCTGTACTGATCTGATGCAGACCCAACAGCAAGATACCTACGCTCATAGTTTGGATAGCATCGGCAGCGCCAGGCGCATTATAAATCAGCGCCGCTATTTTTTCAGCCAGAAAATACATACCTACAAAACAGGGACAGGTAATGATCAAAGCGACTCTGAAGGCCGTCCTGGTTTTGGCCCTGATGCCGAAAACATCATTCAGTGCCCGCGATTCAGAAATCGCCGGTACCAGGCTGATCGTCATAGCTGCCGTGAAGATAGTCGCTAAATTGATCAACGGCACAGCCATACCTGTCAGATAACCGAAAAACTCTGTCGCCTGACTGATATGAAAACCAGCTGCTTCCAACCGCTGCGGCACAATCAAAAGATCAAGGTTCGCCACAACCGGCAGCATCAGGCTGGACATGGAAACAGGCAGCGCCAGCCGCAGCAGGCGGCTGATGATGGCCCGCGCCGACTCTCTCGTAGCCAGTGGATTCTGCTGCTGCAGATCCGCTTTCAGCTTCTGCTTGAGCCGTCCATAGAACCACATCAAAACTAAAAGCGCGCAGAAGGCGCCGACTCCGGCGCCCATACTGGCGCCGCCAGCCGCATAAGCCAAACCATGCGGCATAAACATATTCGCAAAAACGATCATCGTCACAACACGCATCAGCTGCTCTACTATCTCGGAAGCCGCCGTTGGCGTCATGATCTGCCAGCCCTGCAGATAGCCGCGGAAACTGGCTAAAAATGTAACAAAAAATACGGCCGGAGCCAAAGCAATAATAGAGTAATAAGCGCGGCTGTCACGGATCCAGTGATTATCGATCAGCCAATGAGCGCCGAAAAAAAGTGCCGATGCAAAAACCAGGCCTGTAACGAACAATAACCGCAGAGAAACATTAAAGACACGTTTGGCTCCCAGAAAATCCTTCTGCGCCAGCTTTTCAGCCGTAATAATCGAAATTGCGACCGGTATCCCTGCCGATGACAATGTTATTGCCATCAGATAGATCGGAAACCCCATCTGGTAAAGGCCGATCCCTTCGCCGCCCAGTACGCGCGACAAAATGATCCAATTCAGCGAACCGATGACCTTGACGACGATACTGGAAACCGTCAAAATCAGTGTACCTTTTAAAAATTTATTATTACTGCTAGCACTCTTTTCGGTATCGCTCATGATTACCCGCCTTGTCAAATTTTACAATTACACATACTCATACATTATAATTATCACCTTAAAGCCACTTTTTGACAAGCTTTTTCGGTTTTATTTCACAAAATATTGCTTTATTGCCCGGCCATTGTTACAATTAAAGTTAGAAATAATTTATCAAGGAGGTCATTTGCATGAAGAAAATCCTGTCCATCGCTCTGGTTAGTCTGCTGGCCTGCGGCGCGTTACTTGCCGGCTGCGGCGGTGAAAAGAAAGCCGACCCTAAGGCTGCAGGCGACAAAACCAAAGTTGCCTTCGTTTATGTCAGCTCCGCCAAAGACGGCGGCTACTCTATGGCACATGAACTGGGGCGTCAGTATGTTGAGAAAAACATGCCCAACGTTCAAGCAAGTTACATCGAATCAGTTCCTGAAGGTGCCGATTCCGAACGTGTAATTACACAACTAGCTTCCCAGGGCAACAAAGTTATTTTCACCACCAGCTTTGGTTATATGGACCCGACGATCAACGTCGCGAAAAAATACCCCGACATTACCTTCCTGCACTGCTCCGGCTTCAAAACAGCCCCCAACGTAGGCAACTACTTCGGCCGTATGTACGAAGCCCGCTATGTCACAGGTATCGTTGCCGGTAAAGAAACAAAATCCAACGTCATTGGTTATGTAGCAGCGTTCCCGATCCCGGAAGTAATCCGCGGCATCAATGCCTTTACCCTGGGCGCGCAAAGCGTCAACCCTGACGTACAGGTCAAAGTCCTCTGGACCAATACCTGGTATAATCCAGCTACCGAAAAACAGGCTGCTATCACACTGATCGATGCCGGTGCCGATATCATCGCTCAGCATCAAAATACCCCCGGTCCGCAGCAGGCAGCTGAAGAACGCGGCAAATATGGCATCGGCTACAATGTCGATATGTCTGCCAATGCTCCTAAAGCATCCTTGACCTCCGCGATCTGGAACTGGGGACCGTATTATGAAGAAACCATCAAACAGGTTAACAACGGCACCTGGAAATCCGGCGCTTACTGGGGTTCCATGAAAGATAAAGTAGTCGACATCGCTCCCTACGGACCCGCAGTCAGCGATGAAACAAAAAAACTGGCTGATGCTGCCAAAGCAGATATCATTGCCGGCAAACAAAAAGTTTTCACCGGCCCGCTGTATGATCAAAGCGGTGCCGAGAAAGTTCCTGCAGGCACTACTCTGACCGATAAGGAACTTTTGAGTATGGACTGGTTCGTCAAAGGCGTTGACGGTAAAATCCAGAACTGACTCGCTTGAGTGTTTTAGTAAGGAAGGTATAAAGGAATGAAAAAGACATTAATTTTAAGCTTAGCACTGGCTTTAGGAATCACCACTGTTTGCGCTGCTTCTCCGCTCAAAAACTATAACGCGGGCAAAGTAGCTGTTGATCTGGGGCTTAACGTCCCTACCAGCAATACTTATGAAGGACACAGCGTCGGCAGCAAAAAAACGTCTCCCTATGCCGGTATCACCGTAGGCCTTGGCAGCAATACCGCTGTCAACTACAAATGGAATCAATACAAAAACAGCGGCAGTAACAAGGTCGAAGCCCAGCAGCTCAACCTGATGTACAAAGTCCTGCCAGTACTTGATGTTTACGCAGGTTATGTCGACAGTGACATCAAACTGCACGGCGACAGCCGCAGCCGCAGTTCCGGCCAAGTCGGTGTCCAGGGACGTGTCGAATTGCCTTTTCTCTGTACTTTATGGGGCAGAGCAGGCGTGGGCAACAAGCTCAACAGCTATGAAATCGGCCTGAGCCGTACTCTGGTATCCAATGTAGAGCTGAATCTGTCGTACTATGACAACAAATTCAAAGATTCTGCTCCCGGCGGCAGCGACGTCAAAACCAAAGGCGTTAATATGGGTATCACCGTCAAATTCTGACCTGCATCTATTAATCATCTAACTAAATAAACCTCAAAATAAGGCCTGGAAGCAAAAATTCCCGGCCTTATTTTTCTATAATACTAACGGATAATTATTATTGACAACTGACAAAAGCTGTGCTATTATAATTACATTGAAAACTTACATCTGCGTAAGTTCTGCTCACAAAAAAAATAAATTTTATAGCACTTGGAGGAATGAAGAATGAAAAAATTCGTATGTCAAATCTGTGGTTATGTTTATGAAGGCGAAGCAGCTCCTGAGTACTGCCCGCAATGTAAAGCTCCTGCATCCAAATTCACCGAAATGTGCGGCGACCGTACCTGGGCTGCTGAACATATCGTAGGTATAGCAAAAGACGTCGCAGAAGACATTAAAATGGATCTGCGCGCTAATTTTACCGGCGAATGCACCGAAGTTGGCATGTACCTGGCAATGAGCCGTGTTGCTCATCGTGAAGGTTATCCTGAAATCGGCATGTACTGGGAAAAAGCAGCTTTTGAAGAAGCTGAGCATGCAGCTAAATTCGCTGAACTTTTAGGCGAAGTCGTTACTGACTCCACTCAAAAGAATCTGGAAATGCGTGTAGAAGCCGAAAACGGCGCTACCGCAGGTAAATTCGATCTGGCCAGCCGCGCTAAAGCAGCAGGACTGGATGCTATCCATGACACCGTGCATGAAATGGCAAAAGACGAAGCCCGCCACGGCAAAGCTTTCGAAGGCCTCCTGAAACGTTATTTCAACAAATAATAAACACCTTACCCACTACCTTTATACATCATCTACTTCCCTCAACAAAAACAGCCCCTGTTTCCTTTAGGAAACAGGGGCTGTTTGATTTTACACACCATATTTTTCTTTACTCTTACATACGTTTAAACTTTTTTACCACTGTTGCCGACTCTTACCAGTCCTTTTCCTTATGCGGCCCTTAAATAATACATATTCGGCATTTTCAATTTTTCGCCGATTTTATTAAAGCGCAGAACAAGTTTTCCTGTACTACCGCTTTGCCCGCCAATACTAATAAGACCTGCAGACTGCATCTGTCCATAAAAGGTAGCTGTCACATTTCCGCTTACCAGCATTTGCATATTACCTGCCGAAGAAAGGAAACAGCCGCCGTCAAGCTGTTTATCTGCATTGATAAAAGGGTCTGACAAACTCAAATTTTTATTGGCAATAAAAAGTATCCTGCTGTTGTCTACCGACTTGATCGAATTTACAGCTATCGACCCACCGGAAATAAAGCTTACCTGCCCACCGCCCTTGATCGTAATATTCTTTAAAACCACATTATCATAATCTTTGATAGTACCATAGTCACAAATAATAAATTCTAAAGTTTTTCCTTTAGGAACAGTGATTTCTACGTTATCCATAGTTAAAAAATTTTTATACAACATATAGCCAATACCCAGCTGTTCACCGATCAATAAAACAGTATTATTGGCAACACTTATCTTCGTTCCCGAAAAGCTGGCTTTAGCGGCCCAATATTGCCCGTTGGTAATATTCCAGTTACTTAAAGGCCTGTCTTCAGTCGCACCTGTATACTGAAGCTCCGGATAAGTAGCTTTTTCAAAAACTTCCGGCGATGCAGCACTTTTATATTTAGGCTCTGTCACAAACTCCTTATTGATTACCTGCCCGCCCACTGTATAGTCACCAAAATATCCACTGTAATATACCTTATTATTGGGATCATAATCTATATCGTTATTAATAATCAATGCTCCGCTTGAAGTAATAAAGCTGTCATTTATATAGGCGTCTGGAGGCTGCTCCGGTTCTTCTCCGCCTCCGGTACCGCCATTATCACCTAACGTATGGACTTTACGGATAACCTTGCGAATCCCCTGGCAAGCTCCTACTGAGGTTATTTGATAAGCAGCGCTCTCTTCAGGAGTATAGTCAGATGCCAGATCAATATTATTTTCAGTAATTCCCACAGCGTACCAGATGCCATTCTGGTCAGCTTTACCGCCGTCTATACTTAAATGTCCAAAGCTGCCGCTGTCACTGCCTTGTATATAGTTTTCCGGTGTCAGCCACGTCCAGTTGCTGTTTTTATTATCTAAAGCTGCAACAGCTTTTTTATATCCGGCTTCAGCAGCATACCATGCCTGCTGCTCCCGATAATCTGATGAGGCAGCCGTTTTTTCTATTGTCATCATCGGCAGCCAGGCAATGGCCACTACCATCAAAAACAACAGCATTACTATAGCTATGACAGTTACCGAACCACGTTGTTTCTGCACACATTTCACCTCATTGCTCTTTTTGTATATGTTATAAATTAAAACCTATAATATAAATTATTTGATATTTTTTAATTTATTATATCATTTGTATTATAAAATCACAATATATTGTACCTATTTTAATAAATATTTATTTAGGCTATATTTAATAATCTTTTATTAAACAAATATAAAACCTGTCAATACCATACAAAAAAAACAGTACCGCTGCTATATAATAGCAGCGGTACTGTTTACTTCTTTATGCGTTTTTATTTCATACCTTTTGGAACGGTAAAACCTGCTGATTTTAATACCTTGTTACTATACTCTATTACACTAGACCATATAGTAACGTCGTTCTGTGCTTGTATTTGTCCACAAAAACTATTGCACGAATTTTCAAGAACTACATTAGAGTTTGATGATAAAAAAGCATATCTTTTTCCATTAGCAAGTCCCCATGAACGTGCCATATCAATATCACCGTTAGCCATAATCATTAATAGTTCTTCACTATTTGTAGGATTTCCTGAATTCCTACTATCCAGCTTTACAGACCCTTTAACAAAAATTCTAATATTACCCTGTAATGGAGTCCTTATTATCACATCACCGTTAAAAACCAACGTCAATGGTTCACCCGATGAAGGCCCGATAATACCATCGGTTAAATCTATACTGTTATTATTTTTCGGACAATTTATAAATAATACAGATCCCTGCCCACCTCGAATTTGATACTCCCATTTCTTACCTTGGTTCCACTCATCTTTATAAAAACCAATAGGCCAGTCGATATAAATCTGTTCTTTTGCACCTAAAATAAAAGGTTCATTGTTATTAACAGGTAAAACATCCAATGTCTTAATATCCTTGTAAAAACTTTTATCAAAAATATTATCTGGGAGCTTCGTCTTTAAAGTACCCATATAATTACCTTGCCAATTATTCCCATTATTAAAATGTTTATCTCCACTTTGGTCTTCTTTGTCAAAACCATAAATATCCCCTAGAATAGTTTCGTTGGAATTTTTTACCGTTACTTTACCGCCAGCCTGTACCAGACCTGGTAATTCCAGTGTTTCCTCACCGCCGCTGTCACCACCGCCGGTTCCGCCGTTATCGCCTAAAGTATAGGTTTTGCGAATAACTTTATGGATACCATTACAGGAACCGATAGATGTAATAGAATAAGTTTCACCTTGCACAGGTGTGTAATTGCCATTACCACTCTCGCCATGTTTGAGTTCCACTCCACTTGTAGCGGAACTAATAGCAACAGCATACCAAATTCCATTTTCCAAAACTCCTGCCAGCTTCTCATTCCCGCTTTGTGGTTCTCCACCTAAGCCGTTAACAACAGAAAAAGTACCGTCTTTTAAATCGTTATCATCTATCAGCCAATCCTTCCAGATAGCATTACCGGCCTCCAATTGTGCCACAGCACGCTTATAGCCGGCTTCGGCAGCATTCCAAGCCTGCTGTTCCCGATAATCAGACGCAGCAGCCGTTTTTTCCATTGTCATCATCGGCAGCCAGGCTACGGCAACAACCATTAAAAACAACAGCATTGCCAAAGACATGACAGTTACCGACCCGCGTTGATCTTTCATTTCGTCACCTCGTATCATTAATGCTTAACCTCTTGAACGATTTCCCACCCTGTACCAGTTATTACAGATTTAACATCCTCCCATGAAGGTTTTTTATCTGGAGCAAATTGGTCGGTATTAAGAGTCACCCCTTTATCACTAATAAGATGACGCCATTTTTTATCATCTGAATTATAAATATAATTTGTATTCCAATTGTCACTCCACTTAGGATTTTTTGCATGTATTATAACAACATTATTTCCACTTGAAAAATCAAAACACGCTGGAGAAAAATATCCATTTACACCATCTAATGATATTGATGGGTCAAGATTTTGATAAATTTTTTCGTAAATATATGCTCTAATCCTGGTATTGCTCCCAAATTGCCATGAATATTTCCCATTATTTGTTATTCCCCAGTAACTACACAACTTATCATATATATCCCTTTCTTTTTGCGTAAAAGCTTCTGATTTGTCAAGTTTTAACCCAATATTTAAAATTTCCATGTATTCCCGACGCATTTTTTCTTCAGGTGTTTCTGTTACTTCTTCTTTACTCGGTACTACTTTCGTTTCCAGCGTTTGCGTCTGCATTTTGCCATTCAACATATACTGCAGTGGCAACACTATCTTATACATAACAATACTACTGCCATTCACCATAATCTCCTCAGGAGTTATGGGAAACTGGCTGCCTTCCTTAAATACACTATTAGCGCTGTCTGTGGGAAAAAAAGTAGTTTCCTGCTTTCCATCCGTTTCACGCGTTACTTTAAGCCGTTTTAAACCATTCTCTGCATCCTGCCATTCTACTCTAATATTATAAGCCTTATTATTTCCCTGAGAAATATCCATATGCCTGTCCCACATCGTACCGGAATAGGTAAGAACATCAGGTTCCGGATACTTGATACTGTCCTTATCTGCATAACGCAGCGTAGTTTTCAGTTCGTTCATCAGCAAACGCGCCTCTTCATAAACGACTTCCTGCCTGGCGCCTACATGCAGACTGGTAACACTGCTGCCAAACAAATGTACCATTGCCCCCATGATCAACCCCAATACTGCCATCGCTACCACTAATTCTATTAATGTAAATCCGGACTGCTTCTTCATGCCGCCGCTCCTTTAAATCAATCTTTTGTACGGATATATGTCTGCAGATCCAAGACCTGCGGCTTGGGATCTGTCCACTTCACTTCTACCCTGACCAAATACAATTCGCTCTCACCCGGATAATTATTTCCCAGACTTCCATCACCGCCGCGAGCATTAATCTGGTACTCAATGCCGTCCTGGGTAACTGTATTATTACCTTCTTTATTGATATATTCAACTATTTCTCTGATATCACTGCTGCTGTGCCCATCGGCTGCCTTTAACAGTTCAATTTTCTCCGATGCTATCTGTACAGCCTTTTCCTGTCTGTCCGCCGATACCATCACACCGATACCATAAGTATATAAAGCCGCTAATGCAGCCAGGCCGATAGCTACTACCAAAACCCCGATCATAGCATCGACCAGTAAAAATCCCTGTTTATTTTTGCGGAACTGTTTTATGCCATTCATCTTCACAGCCGTCCTTTACTCATAAAATCCCATATTTATTATATCACATATTTTCTTTAGTTTATAAATAATAACTATCATATATTTTAAAAATACTTAGAAAAATATGTATAAAAATTGCCTCTTCTTAATTAATTAAGAAGAGGCAATAAATTTTCAGTTATTTCTTTTTATCTTTACTCTTGGACTGCACTGCCGTATCGTTGGCATTCGCAACCGGCACCCACTGGCGCAGCAGCTCGGTACAGGCCGCCGCATAGCTGCCGGCACTGCCGAAGCCGCCCGCATACGCATCCTGATTGTAAACAGTGAGGATCTCGATGTCATCATAGTAAATAGTGGCACTGCCGCCGTTATCATAGACGATAAAGCGATATGGATCGATATGGCCCTTATCACGTTCACGCACGCAGTATAAACCGCCGGCAAGCATATAAGCGCGATATTCCGGGCGGTCATTACCGACAGTCTGCGTGATATTAAAACTCCAGTCACCTTCATGCACTCTGGCTGTATTATCTTCGTTAAGAGTTATTTCCGGATGTACTTTAAGCGCTTTGATCTGCTTCATAACACGTTTCAAACGTTCTTCCGGCTCGGGATGGCTCGAAAAAATACCATAGCCTGGATTACCCTGTTCCTTCGCCAGGTCTTCCAGCTTGTTGATCGTCAGCACAACACTGTAAGGATTGTAACCGGCTGCTACACACAGATTAAAACCGCCCTTATCTGCGCCGCGTTCGTCGGTACGGCTGTAACCGGCCGCTAAAGCCTGCGTCGCCAGTCCCGCTATGCCTAAATCACCTTTGGTAACGATAGCAAAAGCCAAAGTCGTTAAAAGCTGTTTTTCTATTTGATGCACAGTGTGCTTTTTGACAACGTGTGTGATCTCGTGACCTAATACGCCAGCTAATTCTGCATCGGACGGCATATAATCGATTAGTCCCTTGAATACATAAATGAAACCGCCGGGGCAGGCCAGCGCATTTACTTCGTCACTGTTCAGCACCTTAAAGCTGTATTCCAGATCCTGCCGTTCGCTGACCTTGACCAGGCTCTGACCGATCCGGTTGACACGTTCCTGCAAGGCATAATCCTGCACGACACCGTATTTAGCTTCCAGCTGCATCGCCGTCTGACGGCCCATCTCTATTTCCTGTTCCTTGCTGATCAGCCCCGCTTCTGCCGGCGGCGTCATCCCCAGGCTGCAGCAGAATACAAAGACTATTGCTAAAATAAAGCGTTTCATCTTTTCACACCCCTTGTTTTAACGTAAACTGTCAAATCGCACCAGTTTCTTTCAACTTCATAATCTCTGGCTCCGTATAACCCAGTTCAGTCAGCACCTCAGCCGTATGTTCTCCTAAAAGCGGCGCCCGGCGTTCGATGCTGCCCGGCATATCCGACAAACGGATCGCCGGTTTGACATACTGCAAAGTGCCGATATCCTCCTGTTTTTGTGCCAGCATTTCTGACTGCTGTGTCAGCTCGCTGTTTAAGGCTTCCTCCAGCGAACAGACCGGCGTCACGCAGAATTCTTCCTCACCGATCAACGCCAGCCATTCGGCCTGCGTTTTGGTCTGGAATACTGCTGCCAAACGCTCCTGAAGCTCATTACCATGTTCAAAATCATGCTGACGCTCGATCAGCTCTTCACAACCCAGGATTTCGCACAAACGCCGCCAGAATTTAGGTTCGATCGTCCCCACACTCAAATAACGGCCGTCCTGCGTCCGGTAAATATTATAATAATGTGCCGTGCGCCCGAAAGGCTGACAACCTGTAGCCTTACAGCCCCACAAGCTGCTGATGCCGGTTGTCTGCAGACTCAGTGAAGTATTATATAAATTGATATCTACAGCCTGACCTTCCCCGGTACGTTCGCGCGCCAGCAAAGCCAGCAGAATGCCGCTGACAGCGTTCATACTGCTGCCCAGCGCCGCAATCTGTACCTCTGAAACGCAGGCACTGCCAACGTCATCCAGTGAATTCAGACCTGCAAGTCCGATCACATTCAGGTCATGGGCCGGTTTATGACGGTAACTGCCAGTCTGCCCAAAGCCGGTGATCGAACAATAGACCAGCTGCGGGTTGATTTCCCTGACAGTTGCGTAATCCAAGCCATAACGCGCCAGATAACCCGGCCGGAAGCCTTCTAAAAATACATCTGCTTCTGACAGAAGACGTAATAAAAGCTTACGTCCGCCTTCAGTTTTTATATCGGCCGTAATGCCGCGTTTATTACGGTTAAGCGCCAAATGCCAATAGCTCATGCCTGGCAGCGCTTCCGGAAAAAATCTGCGTGTATCGTCGCCTGCAGGCGTTTCCACTTTGATAACATCGGCGCCGAAATCTCCCAATACCATACCGCAGTACTGTCCCGGCAGCCATTTAGAAAAATCTATCACCTTGATACCGGTCAAAGCCTTCATTCTTCTGACCCCCAATATTTTAACTGCAAAATATCCTCTGAAAATATACTTTATAATATTCTACATTTTTTACTGTTTCCCTTTAATTTATTTGCTGTGAAATGCTATAATAAGTTATAGAAGTTGTCTGAAGAGGTGTCATTACATGAAGATCCATAAGCTCACTTTAGCGGCGCTGCTGGTTGCCATCGGCACCCTGAGCGCGCATCTTATTTATATACCGGCCGGCATTTCCAAATGCTTTCCCGTGCAGCATGCCATCAACGTGCTGGGAGCGGTGATTTTAGGCCCTGGCTATGCGACAGCAGTGGCCTTTGTCATTTCCTGCCTGCGCAATATGTTCGGTACCGGCTCACTGCTGGCTTTTCCCGGCAGTATGATCGGTGCCTGTCTGGCCGGACTTTGCTATAGCAGGTTCGGCTCTGTCAAAGCGGCTATGGCCGGCGAGATTTTCGGCACCGGTATTTTAGGCGGACTGACTGCCTGGGTCATCGCCCGTTTCTTCTTGAACAGCGCGGCAGCAGCCTGGTTCTTTATCCCGCCGTTCCTGATCAGCACTGTCGGCGGCAGTATCATCGCCGGACTGATCATTAAAAGCGGTATCCTTGCTTACGCTCTGCCAAATCTTTTTGCTAATAAAGGAAATAAATCAAATTTATGAATATTGATACCATGCTTTCACAAATTTTATATTGCCTGAGCGGCTTCCTTTTCGGTATTTTCGCCTCACGCTACAGCGTCATCAGCTGGCGCACTCTGGCCAGCCGGCCGCCGCTGCTGCAATGCGCGCCCTACGTGCTGTTTATCATCGCAGCTTTTACGCTGTTTCCCTTCTGGCTGATTACCCGTACCGAAGCCGGCGGTTTTATTTATTATGCGACGCTGCTGTTCTTTTTCACAAAGGGCTACCGCGCTGATAAGAAAGGATGAGCCCCAACATGAGCGAAAATAAAACTAACAATACTGTGATCTGCGATTCCTGCGGACACAGCGCCAGAATCCACCCTCAGCTGGCCGATAAATATGTACAGCCGATGGCGGAAATATTCAAGGTTTTAGGTGACCCGACCCGCATTAAAATTTTAGAACTGCTGTCCCACGAGGATATGTGCGTCAGTAATATCGCCGAAATGCTGGATATGACCCATTCCGCTATTTCTCATCAGCTGCGGCAGCTGCGCCATGTTCAGCTGGTCAAGTTTTCCAAGTCCGGCAAAGAAGTCATTTATTCGCTGGACGACGAACACGTCTTGACGCTGTTTGCCCAGGCGCTGGATCATGTCAAACATAAGGTTTAAGCATTCCGCACATAAAAACGGAGCCTGCTGTGCAGACTCCGTTTTTTTATTTTTACAGCTGCAGAAAATAACGATAGACAGCATCGCTGTCTGTCAATTCCGGGTGAAAACTGGTCGCCAGCAGCTTTCCTTGCCGGGCAGCTATGATATGCCCTGCATACTCCCCCAAAATTTCTGTCTGTTCGCCAACCTTTTCTATCCACGGAGCTCTGATAAATACAAGTGGCAGCGGTTCTGCCCCCAAAGCAGGCAGCAACTGCCTGCAGCTGAAACTGTCGAGCTGACTGCCATACGCATTACGACGCACGGTAATATCCATCACTCCTAAATGCGGCTGTTCACCGACAATATTTTTTGCCAGCAGAATCAGCCCCGCACAGGTCCCCCAGACAGGCAGCCCCTCTTTCACCCTCCGTTTTAAAAGCTCAGACAGTCCCGTTCGCTGTAAAAGTCTGCTGATAGCAGTGCTTTCACCACCGGGAAGGATCAATCTGTCCACCTGCTCTAAATCAGCAGCCGTTTTTACGGCAACCGGCAAAACCTCCGTCAGCTGCGCCAGTTTAGTCAGATGCTCAGAAAATGACCCCTGCAGTGCCAGTACGCCTACACTCTGCATTACCAGCCACGCTCCGCAAAGGTTTGTTCTGCCGGTATAGTTTTGATATCGATACCGCTCATGGCCTCGCCCAGATCTTCTGATACTTCGGCTACGATTTTAGGATCGTTATAATAGCTGGTCGCCAGTACGATCGCCTTGGCGCGCTTAGCCGGATCGCCGCTGCGGAAAATACCTGACCCGACAAAAACACCTTCGCTGCCAAGCTTCATCATCAGGGCCGCATCTGCAGGCGTAGCGATACCGCCGGCGGCAAAATTAACTACCGGCAGCCTGCCGCCCGCAGCGACTTCTGCCACCAGTTCATACGGCGCTCCCTGTTCTTTGGCAAAGCTCATCCATTCCTCCCGCGGCAGATTCTGCAGCAATCTTATCTGTCCCATCATCGTCCGCATATGCCGCACTGCTTCTACCACATTGCCGGTACCAGCCTCTCCCTTCGTGCGGATCATTGCCGCTCCCTCACCGATACGGCGCAGTGCTTCGCCCAGATTGCGGGCACCGCAGACAAAAGGGATCTTAAAAGCATGCTTGTCGAGATGATATAAATCATCGGCCGGTGTCAGAACTTCACTTTCATCGATATAATCTATTCCCAGCGCCTCCAGAATCTCCGCTTCCACAATGTGACCGATCCTGACCTTGGCCATTACCGGAATCGATACGGCGCTTTTGATCTCTTTAATAAGCTTCGGGTCGCTCATTCTGGCAACGCCGCCATCCCTGCGAATATCAGAAGGCACACGTTCCAACGCCATAACAGCTACTGCGCCTGCAGCTTCGGCAATTTCAGCCTCTTGGGCATTGGTGACATCCATGATTACGCCGCCTTTGAGCATCTGTGCTAAATTACGATTTAAAATTTGTCTATCTGTCATCTTTATTCCTCCTAAAAACTTACTTTCGTTAACGACAGTTTTTATGATACAATAATTCTGTACAGTAATAAATAGCCAGAAACTATTTTTCCAAAGGGGACAGTTTTATGCTTTTGACTAATCTTAAACTTGACAAACAGACCGAAACGCCTTTATATACCCAGATCATTGACTCTATCAAAAACCAGCTCTACAATGACCAGATCGCAGCCGGCGACAGACTTCCGTCTGTACGCAGGCTCTCAGCAGCGCTGCAGATAAGCCGCACGACTGTCGAAAACGCTTACAATCAGCTGGTTGCCGACGGTTATCTGCAAAACGAACCTAAGCGCGGTTATTTTGCAGCAGCACTGTCAGGCCTGAGAAAGCACAGCGACGCGCCTGTGACACAAAGTATCGAACCGCCTGCCGTACGTTATAACTTTGCCAATAATTATATCGATCCCGCTTCTTTTCCCTCCGAGCTTTGGCGGCGCTATCTGAACCGAGCCTTAAAAAATAAACACCTGCTTTCCGGCTATGGCGAGCCGCAGGGTGAAACAGAACTGCGCCGTACACTGGCCAAATACAGCTCGGTGGCCCGCGGCGTTATCTGCAGCCCCGAACAGATCGTGATCGGCGCCGGTGTGCAAAGCCTGCTGCAGATCCTGATCGACATTCTACAGCCAGATATCACCAGTATTGCTCTGGAAGCGCCAGGCTTTGCCCAGGCAGAGCGGCTTTTTACTTCGCATGGCTGGCAGGTACGTCATTTCAGCACCGACCAGTTAGAGACTTCCCTGCCCAGGCTGCTTTACGTCAGCCCTTCCAATCCCTATAAAGGCCGCTCGCTCTCGCCGCAGCAAAGACTGAACCTGCTGCGCTGGGCAACGCAGCAGCAGACCTATCTGCTGGAAGATGACTATAACGGCGAGTTCCGTTATTTCGGCCGGCCGGTATCCTCACTGCAGGGCATGAGTGATGGCCGCACAGTTATCTATCTTGGTTCTTTTTCGCGGCTGCTGCTGCCTTCCCTGCGTATTTCTTACATGGTATTGCCGCCGCTGCTGTTAGACCGTTACCGCCAGCTGGGACACCTTTATAACCAAACGTCTTCTACGATCGAACAGCTGGCACTGGCCGACTTTATTGCTGCCGGCGCACTGCGCCGCCACGTTAAACGACTGCGCAGGCTCTACAGTAATAAAAACACACTGCTGCGGCAAGCTTTAACGGAAATCTTCGGCAGCAGAGTCATTGTACGAGCCTATGAATCCGGTCTGCATCTGCGCCTGGCTGTCGTCACGCAGCAAACTGCCGATACCCTGTCCGAACTGGCACTGGAAAACGGCGTCCGGATCCTGCCGGTTTACGACAGCAACGGTAATTTACCAGAGATCCTGCTTTCTTTTGTCGGTATTCAGGAAAACGACATCCGACCGGCACTGCTGCAATTAAAAAAAGCATGGTTTTAGTATCTGCCAAGCTCTTGACAGTATTGACCTGCGATGCTATGCTAAAAAAAGAGTGAAGCCGTAAGGCGTCACAAAGGGGTACACCACCACGGGTGTAGCTTTTTGTGGCGCCTTTTTTTATTTTTCTTCAAGGAGGGTTCCCTATGCAAATCAACGGTCAACCAATCAGCACCGCTGCAGGCAGCACCTTGTCGCAATTATTGGCGCAGCAGGGTTTTGACGTTGCCCGCGTCGCCGTCGAACTCAACGGTAAAATCATCTGCCGCAGCGATTTCAGCAAAGTACAGCTCGCCGACAGTGATACCATCGAAGTTGTACAGTTTGTGGGCGGAGGTTAAAAATGACTAAACAAATCACCAGGCAACAGCTTTCAGCAGCACTGGTTGAACGGCACGGACAGGAACGCCAGAAGCATTTGTACACCGCCAGTGTCGGTATCGCCGGTTTAGGCGGGCTGGGCTCCAACATTGCCGTCCAGCTGACGCGCCTGGGCATCGGACACCTGATCCTCGCCGACTGCGATCGGGTCGAGATCAGTAATCTCAACCGGCAAAGCTACCGACTCTGTGACATCGGCAGACCTAAACCCGAAGCCTTGACAGAACAGCTGCTGCAGATCAATCCCTATTTATGCTACGAGCCGCACTTTCTAAAGCTCACGCCGCAGAATATCCCGGAAATTTTTGCCGGCTGTAATATCATCTGCGAAGCTTTTGACGACCCTGAACAAAAGGCCATGCTGACAGAAACCGTCCTGCAGCGGCTGCCGCAGGCAAAACTGATCGTTTGTTCCGGCATGGCGGGCGCTGGCAGCGCCAATGCTATTACTACCAGCCGCAGGCTGAACCGTTTCTACCTGTGCGGCGACGGTACTGCCGATATTGCCGCGGGCGGCAGCCTGCTGGCCCCGCGCGTCAGCGTCTGTGCCGCCCATGCGGCGACCATGGTTATGAGACTGGCGCTGGGCTTCACCACACCTTAAACAAAAGGAGAATTTTAAACTACGATGCAAGAAGATAAACTTATTTTAGGCGGCTGCAGCTTCAGCTCCCGCTTTATTCTTGGCAGCGGCAAATATTCGCTTCCGCTGATCAAAGCCGCTGCCGAACAGGCCGGGGCGCAAATCATCACCTTAGCGCTGCGGCGCGCTCAATCGCAGCAGGACAATATCCTCGATTTTATTCCCTCAGGCATCACACTGCTGCCCAACACCTCAGGCGCCCGTACTGCTGAAGAAGCAATACGCATAGCCAGGCTGGCCCGTGCCTGCGGCTGCGGCGATTTTATCAAACTGGAGATCATCCGTGATTCTAAATATCTGCTGCCGGACAATCAGGCAACGATCAGGGCAACGGAGACCCTCGCTAAAGAAGGCTTTATCGTCATGCCTTATATGTATCCCGACCTTAACACCGCCCGAGATCTGCGTGACGCAGGCGCAGCCTCGATCATGCCCCTGGGAGCGCCGATCGGTTCCAACAAAGGGCTGGCAACCCGCGATTTTATCAAGATCATTATTGATGAGATAGCACTGCCTGTTATCGTCGACGCCGGGATTGGCCGCCCCTCCCAGGCCTGTGAAGCCATGGAAATGGGTGCCGCTGCCGTCATGGCCAATACCGCCATCGCTACAGCCGGCGATATCCCTCTGATGGCTGCAGCCTTCAAGCAGGCTGTTGAAGCAGGGCGTGCCGCTTACTTAGCCGGGCTGGGACGTGTTTTAGAGCAGGGTGCGGCTGCTTCATCGCCTCTGACAGGCTTTTTGGAAGACAGGTGATATGAATATGAAAATCGATCAGCATACCGATCCGATGGCTTATCAGCCGGATATGGAAATAACCTCGTCAGCTATTATGGAACAGGTGCTGGCCGCCCGTGCAGCTTACGACGAAACTGTTTATACGGCGGACGACGTGAAACAGGCCCTGCTTCAGGATCACCTGACGCCTGAAGCATTCGCCGCACTGCTCGCGCCGGCCGCAGCACCATTTCTGGAACAGCTGGCACAAAGGGCACAGGCAGAAACACGTAAACATTTCGGTAATGCCGTCAATCTGTTCACCCCGCTTTATATCGCCAACTACTGCGAAAATCACTGCATCTACTGCGGCTTTAACTGCTACAACAATATCAAACGCGCCAAGCTTACTGCCGCTGAAATAGAAACGGAAATGCAGGCTATTGCCGCTCAGGGGCTGGAAGAAATCCTGATCCTGACCGGGGAAAGCCCGACTATGAGCGACGTACAGTATATTGGTGCAGCCTGCCGGCTGGCCCGCAAATATTTTCGTGTTGTCGGTCTTGAGGTTTACCCCATGGACAGCAATGATTATGCCTATCTGCATCAATGCGGAGCTGACTTCGTCACCGTTTTCCAGGAAACCTACGCCCCTGATAAATACGGTCAGATGCATCTGGGCGGACGTAAACGTATTTTCCCCTATCGTTTTAATGCACAGGAACGAGCTTTACAGGGCGGAATGCGCGGAGTTGGCTTTGCCGCTCTGCTGGGACTGGATGATTTTCGCCGTGACGCTTTGGCAACAGGTCTGCATGCTTATCTGCTCCAACGTAAATACCCTCAGGCCGAGATCGCTTTTTCCTGTCCACGCCTGCGCCCCATCATCAACAATGAGCAGATCAATCCCAAAGACGTCCATGAGCGGCAGCTGCTGCAGATCATCTGCGCCTACCGCATCTTTATGCCCTTTGCCTCCCTCACTATTTCCTCCCGTGAATGCGCCCGTTTCCGCGATAACGTAGTCGGACTTGCCGCAACTAAAATTTCTGCCGGCGTTGAAGTTGGCATCGGCGGTCACAGCCAGCAGAGCAAAGGCGACGAACAGTTCCTGATCGACGATAGCCGTACCGTCCGTGAAATCTGCGCAATGCTGACGAACCGAGGACTGCAGCCGGTCATGAGTGATTATGTCTATGTTTAAGCTGATCGCCGTTACCGACCAAGCTTCCTGTCCTGAAAATTTTTGGACGCAGCTCCAGCTTTTAGCTGCTTCTGAAATCGACGCTCTTATTTTCCGTGCCAAAGAATTACCGCCGCAGGAATATTATCGGCAGGCCTCACAGGTGCAGAAAATCTGTCGGACACATCAGCTACCGCTGATCCTGCATACTTATCAGGACACCTGCCGCCAACTTGGTACGTATGGACTGCAGGTAAGCTATCAGCAGCTCCTGTTCCAGCCTCAGCTGCGGGCACAGGTACAATGCCTGGGCGTTTCCATCCACCATGCGGACGAAGCGGTACGTGCCGCTGACTTGGGCGCCGATTATTTACTAGCCGGGCATATCTTTGCTACAAACTGCAAGCAGGGGCTGCCCGGACGCGGTCTTGATTTTCTCAGCGCCGTCTGCGCCGCTACAGCCCTGCCCGTCTACGCTATCGGCGGAATCACTCCTGCCAATATCGGACAGATCAAAAAAACAGGCGCCGCCGGCGCCTGTCTGATGAGCAGCCTGATGACCTGCCCAAAACCAGCAGTACTGGTGCAAAAACTGCGGCAGGCTTTAATATAAAATACTAAAGTAACTAACCTGTCACTCCCCTCATAAAAAATAAAATATTATCTTTGCCATCTTAGATATCAAACAAATCCGGATATATACATTTAGCCATTTTCTTTATCCCACTTCCGGTCTTAATAGCACTATTGTATGTATAATTAAGAGCAATACCACAAATCCTATTATTTCTGACAGCTTTTAAACTCTGCAGCGCCGGAATATTTTTAAAGTATTCCGCAGAAGCTTCAGGGTCACCACCGCTTTTTACCACAAATATCACATCAGGATCTTCTGCCAGCAGATATTCCAGACCAACAGTTCCAAAAGGGCTACTGGGAACATAAGCACCTAATCTGGTACAAATATCACCAGCTAATTTAGAATCATCATAAGCAACCAGATTTTTTCCCAACCCCTCAACGATCATGACCTTCGGCTTTCTACGACCCCTAATTCTACTTTGAACATTCTTAACTGTTTCCTGCATTTCCGCTATAATTTTTCCGGCCTGCTCTTCTTTGTTAAAAATCATTCCCAACCCTGCAATAAACTTATATTCCAACTCCAAACTCTCGCGATGATTGCGTAAGGCCGGAGAATTGGCATTCTCAGGTAAAAAAGTATGGATATTTCTCTGATTCCAAAACTCTGTGCTTTTCAGACCTTTATTAGTAAATAAGGATTGCCCCGAAATTATCAAATCAGGCGCTAAGGCTAAAACCGTTTCCGTATTTAAAATTATGCCGCTTTCAAAATGTATTTTATTATATCTTTCAGCATATTTTTCTTCAGGCACATAATAAGGATTGCCATATTTTACAGAACAAATTATTTTATCTTCTACTCCTAATGCTACCAACGTTTCATTGATATTTTCACCAACGGCGACTACTCTTTGCGGTACGCGATCATAAAAGCTGATCTTCTCCCCAACAATATTATAATTTTTTACTTCTACATTCCTGATCATACGCTTGGGGTACGTTTCCTGCACAGCAATTCCAGCAGGTTGGGATACAAAACTGGTTTCACGCTTGATCAACATGGTTATCACTGTCAAAAGTACGACTGCCGCAATAACTGTTATTATTTTTCTGTTCATTTTTCAACTGCTTTCCGCCATAATTTCAGGTAAATACCGGACAAAACACCCGCAGTCAGTTGCCCTACTCAGTAACTGTGTGTTCCCCAGACGACCTTGATATTATTTTGTTCAAAAAAATCAATTATTTTTAAAATATATTTGCATCTGCGCTTGTCTGCCGTTCTAGTCTGACAGCAAATACCTATATGAACAGCATCCGGCCGTATCCTCAAAATACGCTCTAATTTTTCATTAAATCCTGTTTTACTGCTGAATTTTATATTCTCACAGCCATTACATGACATAAAGGCAGCCAGCTCAATCTCCTGGTCAGCGTAACGTGAAAAATATGCACTTTTATTATTAAAGGCCTTTAAACAGGACGCACCCGTACAATTTTCCTCAGCTTTCAAACAACGTAAAACAACTATTTTTTTCATTATTCTTTTCTCCAGTGCTGCGGCAGATAAATTATGTTGATTCTGCCATTTTCAGAAGTATTTACCTTTGTCCGCACTCCATACAATTCATAAATAAATTTTTCAGTAAGCAGCTGCTCCGGCGCAGCGCAGCCAACGATCATTCCGTCCTTAACTGCAATCAGCCTGTCACAATACATAGCGGCAATATTCAAATCATGAACCGCAGCCACAACTGTTAGATCCAGACCTTTTACTATATCCATTATCTGCAGCTGATATTTGATATCCAAATGGTTAGTGGGTTCATCAAGTACCATACATTCGGTTTGCTGCGTCAACGCACGCGCCAAAATAACACGTTGCTGCTCACCGCCTGACAGCGTACTGAAACTGCGTTTTTCAAAACCGGCTAAACCAACCGTTTCCAACGCATGTCTTGCAATAGCATAGTCTTCGGCATTATCTCTGTCTAATATCTTTTTGTGCGGCGATCTGCCCATCAGCACTACCTGCAAAACATCAAAATCAAAACTGTAACAATTGTGCTGCGCCACTACTGCCAGCTGCAGTGCCGATTCTCTGTAACTCATTTCATCCAGACTTTTACCATTTAAAAATATCCCGCCTTCAGTTGGTTTTTGCACACGATAAACACATTTTAAAAACGTACTTTTACCACTGCCGTTAGGCCCGATAATACCGACAAACTCTTTATCATGTACATTAAAATCCATCCCTTTCAGGATTTCCTGATTGCCGATAAAAACTCTGACGGCCTTTGTTAAAATTTCCATTATCAATTACCCCCAAAGCCGTAGGTACGCTTTATCATCAAATAGACAAAACACGGAGCGCCGATAAGTGATATCAAAATTCCTATAGGTAGTTCTGTTCTGGGAATAATAATACGGCACAGTCCATCCGCAATAACCAAAAAAACAGCACCCACTAAAGCCGTTACCGGAATAAGCTTTTTATGATCAGTCCCAATCAGCATGCGCACGACATGCGGTACTATCAGTCCGACAAAACCTATCATACCGGCAGAATATACTACAAATCCTACAATTAAAGAACTGATAAGCAAATATACCTGACGGTAAATATGCAGGTCTGTCCCCAAGGTGACTGCTGCCTCATCTCCCAACAACATTAAATTTAAAATGCGACTTTGCGACCAGAAGAACAGTACTGCCAAAATCACTATGGGTACAATAACGGTAAGGTTATCCCATTTAGCGCCGGCGAAGCTGCCCATCATCCAATAGGCGATCGTCTGCATCCCTTCTTTATTATTGGCAAAATAAACTATAAAACTTGAAAAAGCGCTGCAAACAGCGCTAAGCGCCATACCTGCCAGTAAAAGTTTCATTGAATTACTCCTGCCGCATAAATTCGAAATAAATAATACCGCCAACGAAATACAAAAGGCACCGATAAAAGCAGCGATACCGACAAAATTTTCACCTAAAGTCATACCTATACCAAGTAAAATAGCTGCCGTCGCGCCTAAAGATGCTCCTGAAGAAATACCCAGAATATAAGGATCAGCCAAAGGATTTTTTACTATCGCCTGCATAATAACTCCACAACAGGCCAGACCACAGCCAACAGCAGCAGCTAATACCAGCCTTGGAAGACGCAGCAGCCACACTATATCATGCGCCGCGCCTCTTCCTGCTGCTTCAACAGACAGATCGCTTTGCAGCTGATCTACTATAACGGTGTAAATCTGTGCCAACGGCAATTTTACTGTGCCAATGCTTAAAGCCCACAAGAAAGCAAGCAACAAGATTGCGACCAGCAGCAAACAAATAAACAAGTAGCCCATTTCACGAAAATATTTCTGCATCCTGATTGCTCCTCTGCCAATAAAAATGCGATAAAAGATACCTGCCGTAAAAACAGGTATCTTTTATCCAAACCAAAATCATTTTGATTCCAGACAGCTTACAATTCAAACTCTGCCGAAACCATAAAAGTTCTGGGACCACCAAGATGCAAAACATTTCCGGATGCGCTCCAATAATTTTTATTAAATACATTGTAGCACATTGCATTCAAAGTTACAGGAGTACTGTTCATTTTGGTTTTATATTTTACACCTAAATCCATAGTAAAGTAACTGGGCACTTTATATTTTTCATTCAAAACATAAGAAGTACCTACATAATTACCACGCAGCAAAGCTGAAAAAGCATCACTGGCTTCATATTCTACTCCCAAACTAGCAGTCCAGTCAGGTACACCGTTAGGACGTTTACCATTTGTAGCAGTGCTGCTTGTTTTTTGTTCTGTATTAAGGTGCATAAAACCGCCAATCAAATTCCATTTTTCTGCTATAGTACCCGTTGCAGTATACTCAATACCTTTATGTCTGCGTTCACCATCCTGTCCTCTTGTATAACTTCCATCTGAATTCAAGATATCAATACCATTAGCTTTTTTTATATCAAAATAGCTCAATTTATGTAAAAAGTCCCCTGTTTTCATCTTAATCCCAAACTCAGTTTGTTTAGTTTTATAAGGATCTAGTGTTTCGCCTTTGTTAGTGTAATTAAGGCTACTTGTAGTACTAACAATCTCACCTTCAACAAATTCCTCTGTATGATTTGCATAAACTGTAAAACGAGGGCTGAAAGCATAGCTGATACCGTAAGCAGGAGAAATATCATAATAATGACCGGTATTTTTATTATGTAAACCGTCTGCTTTATAGCTGTCTCTTTTTATAGATTTACCATTTAAACCTATAAGAATATTCAACTTTTCATTATCAGTACTGATAATATCCATCACAGACCAGCCACTGGTGCGATTTCTCGTAGTATAACGTGCGTCAGATTGACCAAAGGTAGGATGCGACCAATTACCAGGATCGCCTACATAAATATTACCATTCCACCCACTCTCTGTAACAGAATTACTCGGTCCCCCATAATAATGCCACTGCCGGTCTACACCCAAGGTATAATTATGTTTTAGATCACCAGTTTTAAAATCACCACGCAGACCAATCTGTGCATAATCTCTTTTCTCAATCAGTGAATAATTATCAGCTGTAGCAGTAAAATCACCAGCTTCATTAAGTAATGTTTTACTAAATCCAACATAATAATACCAGTCCTGCTTAAAATGCCCGGCATTCAAGAAAGCACTTAAATGATCATTGATTTTTTGTTCATGGTTCAAAGTAGCAACAAAGTTAGTATTTTTATCACGGCGCCATACCGGATTAAAATTGATATCTCCGTCCGGAGCAGTTGGCAAGGCAGAACCTATATAACTGCTTGCTACTGTTAATCCGTACGGCCTGCCCTGACTGTCAGTATAGGTATAACCAACCATTAAATTAGTTTTGCTGTCGTCAGTTTTCTGATCTAAATTGATATAAATATTTCTCTGTTCCAAGTCCCAGTTTTTTATAGAGCGCTCGCCGTTAACATTACTGGCATTGATACGGATGCCATAACGATTGCCCTCGCCAAAACGGCGGCCAATATCAACAGTTTCTTCAAAAGCGCCTTTAGAATGCCATTTCAAGCCTATACTACTGTTAGGATCATCTAAAGCCTGTTTACTGTTGATATTTATCGTGCCGCCATCCGCTGTATAGTTAGATGAACCCCTGATACCTGTAGCGGGTCCTTCGATAACGTCGATCGAATCGATATAGTTACTGGATTGACGTGTCATGGCTTGCATACCGGGAATACCGTTGACCATAAAACCCCTGCCGCTCTCAGAAAAACCTCTTATATTAACACAATCTACAGCTGCATCGTAGGTCTTTTGTACGGAAGGCACCAAACTTAGCATCTTACTTAAACCTTCAGTTGAGGACATAAAATCTTCAACTGCTTTTTCAGAAATTGTAGTAACACTGATAGGTGAATTCATCGCATCCTGCTCACCTAAAATACCAATATTACTGGTAGCGCGTACATATTCACCGGCAATATAACGTTTCCCATTGACTACGATCTCAGCTAAATGAAAATTTTGCAGATCAGGCGCAGAAGCCTCTTGTGTCTCTTGGGGGGAGGGCAGATGCATTGGCCTCTGCTACAAACCCCACACTGGCAACCGCCATACATATAGCAGCTATTACTGTTTTCTTCCTTTTCACCATCATAAACCACTCCTAAAAAATTTATTCTTCAATTTTTCCTGGTCAAGCTGCCCTTGTTTCGCTCACCAGGAAAAATTAAAAACCTGATTGAAAATAAAAAAGCCTTTTCTGCACATGACGACAGAAAAAGCTCTCTTTTCTATATTTCGCCTACCTGTCATTCGCAGGACATCCCCAGCGTTCAAATCAGGCAGTTCTTCTGGCTCTGCTTCATCGTTTATCTAGCCTTCCCAGTTTCCCAGTGGCATTTTTAGATTTACTCGGCATTACAGCTGCGGGACAGCACAGGAATCAAACCTGTTTCTCTATTAAGCATTGCTGCACCTGATCTTCTTTTATTCAAATTTTAAAGTGCCATACATTATTCTATAGAGTATAGAATAATGTATGGCACTTTTTTTGTCAAGCACTAACTATTTGATTAATATATAACCCTTTTAATTAAAAAATCTAATTTCCTATATTGATTACTATTTTTTTATTATTTGCATCGACTTTTCCAGAAGCTCCAGCATTGCCTTATGTGCCATTTTCGGAGATTTTATTTTTATTGCTTCCAAAATATTTTGATGACCTTGTATAATATGCTTTTGACCTTGCTCACAACCGTCAGCATATCTCATATGTGTAGAAGCGACAAGCATCTTCATAATTTTCACGAACACTTCATTCCCTGTCTGTACCCAAATAGTATGGTGAAAATCCAGATTTAGTGAATGAAATTCAAAAAAACTTTTTGCCTTTTTTTCTTTAGCAATAATCCCAGCTAATTGAATTACGAAATTATCATCAAAATTATCTATCGCTAGTTTCATTTCCATCTCAGAAAGTGCAACTAAACACTGATAAATATTATCGCTCTCTTTTTCATCAGTTCTTCTTACAACAACTCCATAATATGGTTTAATTTCTACAAATCCGTCCGCTGCTAATTTTTTAAAGGCTTCGCGTATAGGAGTCGCACTTATGCCTAATTCTTTTGCAACATGCTGCTCCTTTAATCTGACCCCTGATTCTAATTTCTGACTAACAATCAATTCAACCAATATTTTATAAGCTTTATCGCTAAGTGTTTCTTTATCCAGATTGTGTATATTATTATTTTCGTCCATAATATTCTTCCTTCCTTGGTACTAAGATATTAGCACAATCGATCAATTTTGTCACTCAACTTTTCCAAACGAAATATAAACAAAAAATCCCGCTTCTGTCATAAGAAGCGGGATTTTATTTCATCAGGCAAACATCCAGACAAAAAAAATGGTGATCCACCCGCGACTCGAACGCGGGACACCCTGATTAAAAGTCAGGTGCTCTACCGACTGAGCTAGTGGATCACATAGTTATCAAGTTTCAAGCCAACTTGACAACGATATAATTATAACTACCTTTCACTGTTCTGTCAAGAAATAATTTTCAAAAATATAAAAACCGTCAGAAAAAATCTGACGGTTTAAATTTTTGATTTACAGCAATTTTTTCAGTACGATAGTCTGTTCACGTTCCGGACCTACGGAAACAATACCCAGTTCGACACCGGCAACCTCACTCAGACGGTTCAGATAAGTTTTCGCCTGAACAGGCAGCTCGTCAAAGGTGCGGATAGACGTAATATCAGTCAGCCAGCCTTCAAACTCTTCAAAAACCGGTTCAACCTTTGCCAGAACGTTCAGGCTGGCAGGAATCTGTTTGATTTCCTGTCCGTCGATCTTGTAGCCGACGCACATTTTGATCTTCGGCATTTTATCGAGAATATCCAAACGGGTCACTGCCAGGCAGTCCAGGCTGTTCAGACGTGCGGAATATTTGAGCATGAAAGCATCAAGCCAGCCACAGCGGCGGGGACGTCCGGTAACGGTACCGTATTCATGGCCTGTTTCACGGATCTGATGCCCGGGTCCGTCAGTATCAAGCAGCTCAGTAACAAAGGGACCTTCGCCGACGCGTGTCGTATAAGCCTTGACTACGCCCACCACATGGTCGATATAACGGGGGCCGATGCCGCTGCCGGTGCTGGCATTGCCGGCAGTCGGGTTCGAGCTGGTAACATACGGATAAGTACCATGATCGATATCAAGGAAAGTAGCCTGCGCGCCTTCAAACAGCACGTTTTTACCCTCGCTGAAAATTTCGTCTAAAACTACGCCGGTATCGGCAATATACGGCCGCAGCTCTTCGGCATAAGCCAAAAATTCCTGCAGCATAGTTTCATAATCAAAAGGTTCGCCGCCATAAATTTTAGTAATAATGGCATTTTTGGCTTCCAGGTTGATTTTCAGCTTTTCTGCAAAAGTATCGGGTTCCATCAAATCACAGATGCGGATGCCGGTACGGGCAACCTTATCCATATAGCAGGGGCCAATACCGCCTTTGGTCGTACCGATCTTATTACAGCCCAAAGCTGCTTCCTGCAGTTCATCCAGACGGGCATGGTAAGGCAGCACCACATGCGCACGGTCAGAAATGACCAGATTGTCGCAGCTGATGCCTTTAGCCTTCATATCAGCAATTTCATGCAGAACTACGCCGGGGTTGATAACGACGCCGTTACCCAGCACATTAGTCTTATCACTGTACAAAACACCGGAGGGAAGCAGACGCAGTTTATAGGAAACGTCATTGACGACTACCGTATGACCTGCGTTGGAACCGCCGGAATAACGTACGACGGCATCGGCTTTCTGTGCCAAATAATCAACAATCTTACCTTTACCTTCATCGCCCCATTGGGCACCAATAACTACAACAGATGACATGTGAGCATCTCCTTATCTAAATCATAATCCGAAGCGGGACATAATCAAATCTACATGACGCAGCATGGGTTTGGGATCGAAGCAGGCTTCGATTTCTTCTTTGGAGAGATATTTCTGGATATCCGCATCCATTTCCACGTTGGTCTTAAAATCAGCGCCTTCAAGCCAGCGGGCCATAGCGTTGCGCTGCACCCATTTATAAGCGTCTTCACGCAGCACGCCCTTGCTGACCAGTGCGATCAGCAGATTCTGGCTGAAGATCAGGCCGCCGGTTTTGTTCAGGTTCGCCATCATCGCTTCCGGATAAACCAGCAGCTTGTCGACGATACCGGTAAATTTACGCAGCATATGATCCAGCGCGATAGTAGCATCCGGTAAAATCACACGTTCCACAGAAGAGTGGGAAATATCGCGTTCGTGCCACAAGGCGACATCTTCCAGCGCAGCAACGGCATACCCTCTCAGCAAACGCGCCATACCGGAGATTTTTTCGCAGGTGATGGGATTACGTTTATGCGGCATCGCCGAGGAGCCTTTTTGCCCGGGAGCAAAATATTCTTCAGCTTCACGAATGTCCGTACGCTGCAGATTACGGATTTCCGTAGCCATTTTATCAAGAGAAGAACCAATGATCGCCAAAGTAGTCAGAAAATCGGCATGGCGGTCGCGCTGAATGACCTGGGTAGCCAGACGGGCAGCCTTGATACCTAATTTTTCACAAACATATTCTTCAATAAACGGGTCAATATTGGAGTAAGTGCCGACTGCGCCCGAAAGCTTACCGACCGCAATAAAATCACGCGCCTGCTTCAACCGTTCGATATTGCGCTCTGTCTCATCCATCCACAGCGCAAACTTCAGCCCGAAGGTCATCGGCTCGGCATGGATGCCATGAGTACGACCGATCATAATCGTATGCTTGTGTTCAGCGGCACGGCGTTTCAGGACAGTATGGAATTTTTCCAGATGACTCAGTAAAAGGTCGGCAGACTGTTTCATCATCACACCCAAAGCGGTGTCCTTGACATCGCTGGAGGTCAGGCCTTTATGGATGTATTTGGAAGCATCGCCCACATATTCGGCCACATTTGTCAGAAAAGCAATGATGTCATGGTTGGTGACAGCTTCGATTTCTTTGATGCGTTCGATGCGGAAATCAGCTTTAGTCTGAATATCCTTCAATGCGTCATCAGGAACGATGCCCAATTTGTTCATCGCCTCGCAGGCCAGAATTTCTACCTGCAGCATTGTTCGGAATTCGTTTTCCAAAGTCCAGATATGACCCATCTCGGGATGAGTATAACGTTCGATCATTTTTTTGTTTCCCCCCGTAAAATCGGTGTTTTTTGCAATAAGAATAGGAAGAAGGCCTGCTTGCGTTCTTCCTCTCTTATAAATAAACTTTTTTATCCTCTCATATCATAACATTTTCAGTTCTTCACTGCAAGACTACTGAACATTTTTTGCAAATTTATTTAAAACATTCGTAAAATAAACAACAGCGTGAAAACCTGTTATCACAGGCGTTCACGCTGTTTTTCTTTAAAGCGCTCCATTATTTATGACAAAAATAAAATACCAGACCACACAAAATAATGACCAGTCCACTGATACCCATCAGAAAACGGTACCCCTGATCGCCGAAAAAATCATGCACCAGCGTATCAAAGGCAAACGGGCGCACCCGCCTGTGGTCAAATTCGCAGACCCAACGCCAGTTTAAAAGCGCGCCGATAAAAATCAGCAGGCCGCAGCCGATGATAGTAAACTGCCAATGCTTCTGCAAAAAAGCCATCAGCTGCTCCATCCATATTTCCACGCGCCGCCTCCTTCTCATCTGCTCACAGGTCTGAGTTTACTCCTTACGCTTACTGAGTCCCACAAATTTGGTATATTGTTTGTGGAAGAACAGATTGACCGTATCGACAGGGCCGTTACGGTGCTTAGCGATGATCAGTTCGGTAATATTTTTATTCTCCGTTTCCGGATTATAGTAATCTTCACGATATAAAAAGGCTACGATATCCGCATCCTGCTCCAAAGAACCAGACTCACGCAGGTCAGACAGCATCGGACGTTTGACCTGACGCGCTTCGACGCTGCGGCTCAGCTGCGATAAAGCAATGACCGGAACATCAAGCTCACGGGCCAGCGCTTTCAACGAACGTGAGATCTCTGAAACCTCCTGCTGCCGGTCACCGCTGTTGTTCTTTTTACCGCTGCCCTGCATCAGCTGCAGATAATCGACTACGATCAGATCAAGACCGTGTTCGGCTTTCAGCCGGCGGGCGCGCGACCTCATATCCATGGCAGTGATACCTGCTGTATCGTCGATATAGATATTAGCACTGGAAAGCGTATCTGCCGTATTGATGAGCATCGCCCAATCTTCATCACGCAGCTCGCCGATACGCAGCCGCTGCGAATCAATGTTGGCTTCGGCGCAGAGCATACGCTGTACAAGCTGCTCCTTGCTCATTTCCAAGCTGAAAAAAGCAACTGTTTTCGGAGCTCCGCCAACCTTTTTGGCAGCTCGGATCGCCACATTCTGTACCACATTGAGCGCAAAAGCAGTTTTACCCATGGAAGGACGGGCCGCAAGGATGATAAAATCACTGCCATGCAGGCCGGAGGTCAGATTATCAAGATCTTCAAAGCCTGTAGGCAGTCCGGTAAGACCATTCTTATTGCCCATCAGCGCTTCGATACTCTTAAAAGAATCAAGAACGATCTCATTGATCGGCGTAAAATCAGCTGTCTTCTTCCGGTTGGAAATCTCCAGAATCTTGCTTTCAGCACTGTCGATGATGTTTTTCACATCATCATTAGCCTCATAACCCATCGAAGCGATCTGCGTCGATACGGAAACCAGCTGACGCAGAATCGATTTTTCTTCAATAATGCTCGCATGATAGGTTACGTTGGCCGCAGTCGGCACAGCATTAGCCAGCGAAGTGACATAAGCGATACCGCCCACATCCTCCAGCTTGTTGTCACGCTTCAGAATCTCCGTCACCGTGATCATATCCACAGCTTCGTTCTTATTGTAAAGCTCCAGCATAGCGTTAAAAATGACGCGGTGCGCCTCACGGTAAAAATCAGTATCCCGCAGGATCTCCATGACCTTGGGGATAGCCTCTTTCTCGATCAGCATCGCGCCCAGCACTGACTGCTCGGCTTCTATATTTTGCGGTGGTACTCTGTCCTGCATAACCTTCCCTGTCTTTCGCTTATTCCGCTTCAACTACTACGGCAAATTCCGCAGCAATCTCAGGGTGCAGTTTAGCTACAGCTGTATAATTGCCTAAACCCTTAACAGGTGTTTTCAGTTCTATCTTCCGGCGGTCGATATCCAGCTTGGTCTGTTCGATCAATGCTTCCGCCACGTCTTTAGACGCAACCGAGCCGAACATTTTCCCATTATCACCGACACGTACCTTCAAGGTAACGGTCACTTTTTCGATCTGAGCTGCCAGAACGGTAGCTTCATCTTTTTTCTGCGCGGCACGACGGGCAGCATTGGCCTGATCCTGCTTGGCCTGATTTAAATTAGCCGCACTGGCTTCTTTCGCTAATTTGCGAGGCAGCAGATAGTTGCGGCCATAACCTTCGGCCGTTTCTACGATATCGCCTTTTTTACCTAAACTTTTAATATCTTGCAATAAGATCACTTTCATTGTTATCAATCTCCTCTAACTGTTTTTTTGCCAAAGAGATGATCTGCGGCATGATATCCACAGCCCTCTTATTGTCAAGCTGTACGCCGGCCACAGTCTGATGACCGCCGCCGCCCAGCTCTTCCATAATGATCTGTACGTTGACCGTACCGTCGCTGCGGGCACTGATGCCCAGCGAACCGTCAACATATTCCACGATAACGACACTGACATAAATACCGCTGATGGCAACCATCGTGTCGGCAGTCTGAGCCGCTATGACTGATGATTTTGCTTCTTTGGGAGCCTGTTCATAAACGGAAACGATCAGTCCCGGTTCCGGGCTTTCTGCTTCGGCAATCAGCCGCGAACGGATCTGGAAGGTTTCCATATCGTCCTTGAACAGCTGCCTTACCACAGTCGGGTCAGCCCCGCTGCGGCGCAGTAAAGCTGCCGCTTCAAAGGTGCGCTCACCGGTCTGTACGGCAAAATTTTTCGTATCGACAACGATGCCCGCATAAAGCGCGGTCGCTTCGCCTTTAGTAAATTCCAGACGGTCATTAAAATAGCCTACAAGCTCCGTTACCAGTTCGCTGGTCGAGGAAGAAGAAGGCTCCATATATTGCAGCACCGTTTCTTTGATGGCGTCTTCCGCCCGGCGATGATGGTCGATAATGATCCGTTTCGGGATCGCTTCCATAACCTCTTTGCTTGCGCACAGCATCGGCCGGTGATGGTCGACCAGAAACAGCAGGCTGCCGGGCGTAATATGGGCCATTGCCTCCGGTCCTTCCAGCATCAGTTCCAAGTACTGTTCATCATCCTGGATCAGCTTCAGTTCATCACGCTGCAGCATTTCCTTGATCTTATCCAGTGCGTCAGTTTCGCCGCTGACAACGATATAAGTTTCCTTCTGCAGTGACAGCGCCATTTTCGCTACACCGATAGCACTGCCGATCGAATCAAAGTCCTCCATCATATGCCCCATAACGAAAACCTTATCTGCGGCAATGATCTGTTCATGGATCGTATGCGCTACGATACGTGCGCGCACGCGTGTACTTTTAGCAGTTACGGTAGTCGTGCCGCCAAAGAACTGTGTCCCGCCGTCTACGGCTACGACCACCTGGTCGCCTCCGCGCCCCAGCGCCAGATCCAATGCTTTGACTGCGTTCTGGCTCAGTTCTTCCAGATTGTCGCCTTCGCAGGCAATACCAATGCTCACTGTCGGAGTGATCTTATTGCCGACATGGATCTCACGTACACTGTCTAAAACGGGGAATTTCTGCTCCATTAAATCACGCAGGACCGCCTGATTAAAACCAATCAGACACAATTCTTTATTAGAACGGCTGATAAAGCCGTTTTCTTCCTCGGCCCACTTGCTCAGTACTTCATTGACCTCGCCGCTGATATTGGCGCGGGTCGTTTCGCTCATACCCTTCATCACGTCTTCATAATTATCAAACCTGACGTAGGCCAGACACAGCTTCTCATTATCATATTTCTGGCGCAGCAGCTCAAAATCAGTCACGTCGCTCAGATAAACCATCAGGCCCGTGCCTTTTTTCTCACCTTTTTCCGATGTCTGCACCCGGCAATGCTTCAAATTATAGTAGCGGTCCTCGATCTGGATCAGGCGTTCTCCGTCCTTCACGCTCAGCGTGTCGAACGCATTGGCCGGCAGCGGCAGAACATCTTCCGGACGTTTGCCCTCCAGATTTTTAGTACCCACATATTTACTGAACAGCTCATTTTTCCACTGCAGTTTACCGTCTTTGGCAAAAACAGCCATCCCGATATCCAGATTCTGAACGGCATGATGATTAGTACGCTCAATATTACGCACTACCGTATCCAGATAGCTGTTAAAGCGTACTTCCTTACTGCGCAGACTTTTTTTGTTGTAATAATACAGCAGGCCGATCAGCAGAATACATACCGGTATCCATAACGGTTCGTAAAAACCGATAATGAACGTCAGAAAAACGATCAGTATCAGCGGTATGATATCACTGCGCGAATCCCAAATTTTGTTAAACATATACTCGCCTCATCTCTATGCGCGCTTGGAAGTCCTTTTCCCGCTGAGATTACGGAAATCAAATACCAGGTCAAACGCGCCCACAAACACAATAATCTGAGAAAATATCTGGACAAAAAACAACAGTGCCACCGATACAGTTCCCCACCATTTCGGTTTATTGTTTTTTTCCAGCCACCAATAGATCAAAGCAATACCCTGCAATACAAAGAAAACACTGGTTATCACCTGCAGATTAACTGAGATATGGTACATCAGGCTTTCCGGATACTGAACATAATAGGAAACCATCAGCAGCGAAATACCATAAGGCCACAGCATCCAGCCAGGTACGTTCCATTGCGTAAAAGGAGGAAACTCCTCAAAAGCAGCTCCCAGCTTACTCAAAATTTTACGTGCGGCCAGATAATTGACAAAGGCAATAATAGGAGCGCACAGGAAAAAAGCTCCCGGCATGATCAGTCGCATCATCCGAAGCATCTCGGCATTGCTTTTAACGGCTGCGTCGATCTCGGTCTGGCTCATTCCCATGGACTGGTAATAGCCTACGCTCTCACGGGCAGCCTCTTCCAATGAAGTAAACATCATATCGACCGGCTGGATACCCATGATATACAGCGCAATCAAAAAACTGGCACCGATAGAAATCAGGCAGGCCACCGAGCTGATCAGCATCAGCTTGAAAGGCTTATACCCGCGGCGCATACACTCGCCCAAGGTCAGCCCCACTAAACCAAAAGCAGCCAGCAGCGAAAAAGCATGCAGCGGGCTGATCAGAACTGCTACGGCAATATCAGCTACTATCAGCGTCATAACGCTCCAGCGCAATCCGTTGCGCATACCGCAGATAGCGATAGGCAGGGGCCATAAAAAATTGATAAAGCTGCCGATGACCGGCACATACATGCTGATAATAGCAAAAACTATGGCGATAGCGGCCAAAATGCCCGCTTCTACCATGGCAGAAGTTTTACGAATCACTTAATTTCCTCCTTCGTAGCTATACATACATATATATAGCTAGGTATGTATATTCTACACCGAAAACGGCAAAAACGCAAAAAATAAGTGGCGCTGCCCAAAGCAGCGTCACCTTATAAAACGGTTTTATTTCCATTCAGTTTTAGCTTTTACCAGAACGCCATCGGCCTGAGGCACCAGCTCAACCAAATGTACTACATCGAACAGTGAACGATCCAGGACTTTTTTCTGCTGCAGCCTGCTTTGCTGCAGCGCAGCCGTAAAATCGACACTGATACTGCCCTGCTCATAATTGGTCGTAACACTATCCGCATCGATATCCACCCTGTCGATCACCAGATCTACGATAGCCATGATCAGCTTGCTCCCCATCAGCTCCACTACCAGCTGCGCAAAATCATTGTCTGCGACAGCAAAATCGACCAGCTTCAGCCTTGTAAAAGCAGCTTCGGCATCGACATTAAACACCTCGACCTGCAGCAGCAGCTCCAAAGTGCCGTGCGTTGTATGCTGCAGCTCCAGCCGCAGCAGATCAGGCTCGGCATAAGCCAGAGACTGTAATGTAAATTCGTTGCCGGCCAGGCTTTGACGCACATAATCCACGATTTCATCATAAGGGACTACCAGACCGCCCTGGCTCAGCTGCTCCCATTTCTGCGCCGAGAACCACAGCTGCCCCTTATCTTTCAACGGCCGCAGTCTTTCACTGACCGTCGCGATTTTTTCTGATAAAACCGTTTCCGCCCGATCAGCATGTTTTTCTATTTTAGAAAACAAATTTCCTGATTTGTTTCGCAAAGCTTCCTTCAGCTCACGCAGTTCAAAACGTTTGCTTTCATCGCCCAAAGGCGTGTCTTTGCAATCCATTTTTTCAAAATCTTCACTGTGCTTCATTCCCTCTTTACGGGCGCTTTCATAAACTTCCCGGAATTCAGCAATATCTTCGGGACGCCCGGCCTTAATCCAGGCATTAGCGGCCTTGCCTACAGCATAAGTCACCGATACACCTACCGGCACCTGGATCGGCGCTATTGGAATCAACGTTACCAGTGTCTGACCGACAAAAGTCGCCCCCAGTGAAGTCAAAAGTCCCAAAACAGCACTTTCTTCCAGCTTTACTCCGCGCAGCTCGCCCATGCGCATAATCATATAGACCTCGTTAGCCATCAAAGCCATTGTTCCCACCAAAGGCGCAACTACAATCACACCGGCACGGGCTGCTCCCCAGCGGCAGATCTTTTCAGCTTCCCACTCTATATCGACAGGCTGTAATTCTTTTTCTTCGGTCATGGTATCACCTCTTTGCGATTGTTCCTGCTGTTATAATTCGCTTTTGCGTCAACTTATCCTGCAATGTTACTAAAATATCACAAAGCCGCTATTTGTAAATTTTCATTAAAATATTATCCAATTATAATATTTTTTGATATCTGGATATATAAAAACAACCAACTTTACTGGATAGAATATCTATCAGGCTGCCCTCTGAATGGTTTTAGACAGTTTTTATAATCATCTGGCCCTTTAACCATTTATTTTTTACTGTTACTTATCAATTTCGACCCGTTCACCTAACAAACATCCATATTTTTCAAACAAATATCCAGCTTATATAATTAGGTTAAATAAACTCAGGCAGATATTTATTGCCGCTTAAATCAAAAAACTATATTTTATTGAGGAGTGTTGTAAATGAAAATTCGTGTTTTAGTAGCTAAACCAGGCCTTGACGGACATGACCGCGGCGCCAAAGTCGTCGCCCGCGCCTTACGTGACGCAGGCTTTGAAGTTATTTATACCGGGATCAGGCTGACCCCGGAACAAATCGCTGAAGCAGCTCTTCAGGATGATGTCAAGGTCGTCGCCCTGAGCCTGCTTTCCGGAGCACATAACACCCTGTTCCCGAAAGTGGTCGAATTAATGCGGGCCAAAGGTTTAAACGATGTACTGGTTATCGGCGGCGGCGTTATCCCTGATACTGATATTCCCGGTTTAAAAGCCGCCGGTGTAGCCGAAGTCTTTACTCCAGGTACGCCTACCGGTAATATCGTCGATTTTATCAACGCCAATACCCACTGACCGCAGCCGGTAAAACAGTTCTCTTAAATCACACTGGCTTTAACAGCCAACCATTCAGGAGGTGTTTCCCTTGTCAACCCAGGTAAAAATAGAAAAAATGCTGCAGAAAACAGCTGTAGTTTTAGCGGCAGGCGGGGAAAAACGTATCGCCAAACAGCACGCAGCCGGTAAAATGACAGCACGGGAAAGGATCGCCTCACTGCTGGACGAAAACTCCTTTGTTGAATTAGACCGTTTCGTCAAACACCGCTGTACTGATTTCGGCCAATCCCAAAAGGCGCTGCCCGGCGAAGGCGTCACAACCGGCTATGGTACTGTCTCCGGCCGTCTGGTCTACGTTTTTGCCCAGGATTTTACAGTCGAAGGCGGTTCCTTAGGCGAAATGCACGCCGCAAAAATCGTCAAAGTCCAGCACCTGGCTCTGAAAATGGGTGCGCCGCTTGTCGGACTTAACGATTCCGGCGGCGCACGTATTCAGGAAGCTGTCGATGCCATGTCCGGCTATGGCAAGATTTTTTTCAATAATACTCTGGCCTCGGGAGTAATCCCGCAGATCTCGGCCATTATGGGACCTTCAGCCGGCGGCGCAGTCTACAGTCCGGCACTGACAGACTTTATTTATATGGTCAGAAACACCTCTAAAATGTTCATCACCGGCCCAGCAGTTGTTCAAGCCGTCACCGGCGAAGATGTGACCCAGGAACAATTAGGCGGCGCCATGACCCATAACGGTACTTCCGGCGTAGCGCATTTTGCCGCTGAAAATGATAGCGACTGTCTGCGGCAGATCCGTTATCTTCTCAGCTTTCTGCCTTCAAATAATCTGGAAGCGGCGCCTGTCGTCGACACAGGAGATGCCCCACAGCGGATCGACGCCAGACTGAATACCCTGCTGCCGGACAATTCCAATCAGGCCTACGATATGAAAACCGTTATCACATCAATTGTTGACAACGGCGAATTTTATGAATCACAACAATACTGGGCTGCAAATATCATCACCTGTTTTGCCCGTATGGACGGACAGACTGTTGGGATCATTGCCAACCAGCCTAAAATCATGGCAGGCTGCCTTGATATCAACGCCTCTGATAAAGCGGCACGCTTTATCCGTTTCTGCGATGCCTTCAATATCCCCCTGCTGAATCTGGTAGATGTTCCCGGGTTCCTGCCGGGCTGTAATCAGGAATACGGCGGTATTATCCGCCACGGAGCCAAAATGCTGTATGCTTATTCCGAAGCTACTGTACCCAAGATCACAGTCATTACCCGTAAAGCCTACGGCGGTTCATACATCGCCATGTGCTCACAGGACCTCCGTGCCGATCAGGTCATAGCCTGGCCAACTGCGGAGGTAGCAGTAATGGGTCCTGCCGGTGCAGCTAATATCATTTTCAAAAACGACCCTGATGTAAAAGCCAAAACTGAGGAATACATCGACAACTTTGCCACACCATATCAGGCTGCGATGCGAGGTATGGTCGATCTGGTCATCGAACCGCAGAACACCCGTCCCACTGTCATCAACGCCCTGCAAATGCTGCAGAGCAAACGCGAGACCCGCCCTGCGAAACGTCACGGAAATATTCCTTTATAGTCAGCTGTACATCCTTTGAAAATAAAATAGCTTCGTTTGTAAACCGCAAAATAATGTCCTTTAACAGGTAACCTCATACACCTTTAAGCGGCACATTATCTTTGCGGTATTTTTTACCCATAAATTGTCCTGCTGTACTGTCTGTTGCCAGCTTCAGCAAGACTGTTATTTTCTGGAGAGAAGGAGTTGATAATCATGACCCCGGACGTACAATTTTTATTACTGCTTGCTGTTATTGCTTTACTTTTCATTACCGAACTGATCCCGCTTGCCGTCACATCGATCGGCGGCGCCGTTGCCTGCGGCCTGTTAGGCTTCATCACACCCAAAGCAGTCTTTTCCGGCCTTTCCAATTCTTCAGTACTCCTATTTGCCGGCATGTTCGTCGTCGGTGCAGCAATGTTCCATACCGGGCTGGCGCAGAACATCGGGAAAAAAGTAGTCTCGGTATTCGGTACCAGCGAAAAAAGCCTGATGCTGGGTATCATGATCATCGGCGCTGTCCTGTCAGGTTTTTTGTCTAATACCGGCACGACGGCCTGCCTGATGCCTGTTGTACTGGGCATCTGCTCCGCTGCCAGGCTTCCGGCTTCCAGGCAGCTGCTGCCGCTGGCATTCGGCATCGCTTTCGGAGGCATCTTCACTATTATCGGCACACCGCCGAACCTGATCGCTTCCAACGCTTTAGTCGAAGCAGGCTTCAGGCCTTTTGGCTTTTTTGAATTTGCCTGGGTCGGTATTCCTATCGCTATCGCCGGCACCCTGTACATGATGTTCATCGGCTACCGTTTTCTGCCTAAAGTCAATGCGGCCGCCGATATAGAAATCGAACAGGAATTCGACGTCAGTAATGACAATCCTCAAAAACAGCTTATTTCCGGTCTGATCCTTTTAGGCGTAGTCATCGTTATGGCTTTGAACCTGAAATTCATTACCCTGGAAATGGCGGCTGTTATCGGCGCGCTCGTCGCCGTATTGACCGGCTGCCTGACTGAAAAGCAAGCTTATGCCAGCATCGACTGGGTTTCAATCTTCCTGTTCGCCGGTATGATCTCCGTTTCATCGACCATGGATAAAACCGGTGCCGGCAAACTGCTGGCTAAATTCTGCGTCGATCTGCTCGGCGGCACGCCTTCACCCTTATTCGTAGCCGCATTGTTATTTTTAGTATCCAGCTTTTTGACACAATTTATGTCCAACACAGCAACAGCAACATTACTCTGCCCCATCGGAGTTGCTATTGCCCAACAGATAGGCGCTTCACCTCACGCCGTCGTCATGTCGATCACCATCGGCATCGCCTGCGCCTATGCCACTCCTGTCGGTACACCGCCTAACACACTGGTTTTAGGACCTGGCGGCTATCGTTTCATGGATTATGTTAAAGTTGGCACTCCTTTGATTTTCGTAAGTTTTATCGTTTCCATGATCGTTATCCCTATCGTCTGGCCTTTCTTTAAATAAACTTTCACAGCACCTGTTCAGCAGCAGGTGCTGTTTATTTTATAGCAAACCTTTTTTTGTCTCCCGCTCCGTGATACAATAATAAAAAAGTCTGAAAGGAGCGGTCGGTTTATGGCAAAAGCCGTCTGCGGGCGCTTTGCCCCTACGCCCAGCGGCAGAATGCACCTCGGCAATGTTTTCTGCGCCCTGCTGGCCTGGCTGTCAGCAAAAAAACAGGGCGGAACCATCACACTGCGTATCGAAGACCTTGACAAGCCCCGCTGCCCTGCCGGCAGCGACATGCTTTTAGAAGATGATCTGCACTGGCTGGGCCTGGAATGGGATACCGGAGGCAGCGCCGGCGGAAAAGATGCACCCTATTATCAAAGCCGCCGTTTTGACATCTATGCCGCCTATTTTGCACAGCTGCAAAAACTGGGACTGACTTACCCCTGCTTTTGCAACCGGGCTGAGCTGCACGCCGCCCAGGCACCGCATCTAAGTGACGGACGCATTCTGTACGCCGGTACCTGCCGCCATTTGACAGCCGAACAGACTGCTGCCAAAGCCCGCACCAAAGACCCGGCACAGCGGCTGCGGCTTCCTGATACTGCGGTCAGCTTTATCGACGGACATTATGGTCCGTATACGCAGAACCTGGCTGCTGAATGCGGCGATATCATCCTGCGGCGCAGCGACGGTGTTTACTCCTATCAACTGGCAGTGGTCGTCGATGATGCCCTGATGGGCATCACGGAAATTGTCCGCGGCTGCGACCTGCTCAGTTCCACACCGCAGCAGCTTTATCTGTACCAGCTGCTGGGCTTTACCCAACCGGCTTTTATTCATGTACCACTGCTGATGGCTGCAGATGGCAGACGTCTTTCCAAACGCAACCGTGATCTGGATCTCGGCTTTCTCCGTCAGCATTTTGTCAGTCCTCAGCCGCTCATCGGCCTCCTTGCCTTCCTGGCCGGACTGCTGCCGGCACCTGAACCAGTCAGTGCCAAAGAACTGCTTCCGTTGTTCAGCTGGCAGAAAGTGCCCCATAACAATATCATCGTCAGTGAAAAGCTTTTAAATTTATTTAAACTATAAAGGAGCAACGCTATGCTTTATGTAGTTCTCGCAACCTTTGCCGCCGGTATGGCGACAGAATATTTTTTAGGCAACCGCTGGATAGGTTTTTTCGCAGTCGGCGTACCGGCTTGCCTGTATTTTTTCTATCTGGATTATCAAAAACGTGCAGCCGCAAAAAAAGAAGAAGAAGAAAAGCGTGCCAAACGTAAAGAACGTAAACAACAGCATAAATGATAAAAAGAACGCATTGGATAATGCGTTCTTTTTATTTATCGCTGTTATTATTAAATATTATCCGCAGCGCGTTTTCCGTCGCCAGACAGGAACCAAGCTCACTGCTGCCATCCTCCAGTGTGCCGTGGTAATCGCTGCCGCCGGTAAGAAATAAACCGTATTGAACAGCCATCTGTCTGATAGCTTCTTTATCAGCCTCTGTATTTTTACGGTGTTCCAGCTCAATACCCTTTAAGCCATACCCGACCAGTTCAGGCACAAGCTCAAGATTTTGCTGCTGCCCCGGATGGGCCAATACTGCCAATCCTCCGGCTTCTGTAATCACACGCACGGCAGCGGCAGCATCCAGGTACTCAATATCGAAATCACAATAACCGCCGTTTTTAAATGTTTCATGATAAAAAGTGCCAAACATTTCTTCTACCTGCTCCGTCGCCACCAAATATTCCATAAGATGCTGTTTGTAAATAACGTGTCCGGCCCGTTTCACAAAATTCTGAGGACGGATACGAAAACCATGCTCTGCCAGAAGTGCGATCTGGCGCAGGCTATTAGCCTGCCTGCGTTCCAGCAGCGGACGGCAGAAGGCCGTCACTGATCTCGTGTCACGCATGGCATAACCTAAAATATGCGCCTTCCGCTGCTTTTGAAAATCATAGGCCGAAATCTCGATTCCAGGCATCACCTTCAAAGCAGTGACCGGCGGAATATCACCGCAGCGCGGCACCCGGTCATGGTCGGTAATTGCGATATGAGTCAGCCCCTTGCTCACCGCCTTCTGGATCAATTCAATCACCGTAGCGCTGCCGTCAGAATATGCAGAATGTAAGTGCAGATCACCGCGCATCAGGCAAAACTCCCTTCGGACATATTGAAGACCTTATCACAAACGCCTTCCATAAATTCCAGATCATGAAAAATTCCCAGCATACTGGTCTTTTCTTCTTTTAACTGCTGCAGAATATCCTTTACTAAAACTTTAGTCTTATTATCCAGAGACGCCGTTGGTTCGTCCAGCAGCATCAGCCGCGGCCGTTTGACCATAGCGTGCGCCAGATTCAAACGCAGCCTTTCACCTCCGGAAAAGGTCTGCGGATAAATATCCCACAATTCCTCCTGCAAACGAAAATAATCCAGCATTTCCTTAGCACGGCGCTCGGCCTCGCCGGCGGCGACGCCGATTTCCAGCAGTGCCGACATAACATGCTCTTTTGCCGTCGTACGCGGCATCACATTCAGAAACTGAGCCACATAACCGATTTCATAGCGGCGCAGCTGCAGCATCTGCCGCTCGTCGGCCTGAGCCAGATCAATAGGCCCAAAAGCCTGACTATTATAAACGATCGTACCCTGCAGCGGCAGATAGGTACGGTTGATACATTTAAGAATGCTCGACTTACCGGCGCCGGAACGCCCCACTATACCGATAAATTCACCCTCATGCAGCGTGAAACCGATATCGCGGCAGCTCTTGATAGTTTTGCCCAAATTATGCAGATAAAAATTTTTCGTCAGCCCTTCAATGGCAAGTATCTCCATAACTCCTCCTAAACCCTGTATTCCAACTGTGAAATAACCTTGCCATCAACCAAAGCGTGAGTAATAACAGGATAACCGTCTAAAATCTTGATAATCAGCAGATCGGCCTTTTTTCCCACCGCCAACGAGCCATAATCGTTATCGATACACATCGCTCTGGCCGGATTCAGCGTCAGCTTATTGACGATTTCCGGCAGCGGCACGCCGTGCTGCTCATGCATAATGAAAATACTGTGCAGCATTGCCGCAGGATAATAGTCGGAGCAGAGAATATCGGCGCAGCCTTTCTTGACCGCTTCTGCCGCAGACAGATTGCCGGTATGTGAACCGCCCAGCAGAATATTAGGAGCTCCGACCACTGTAGCCAAACCTAACTGCCGTGCCTGCCTGGCAACGTCGATCGTAATGGGAAATTCACTGATAGCAACGCCCAGCTCCTTATTTACCTGCAGCTTGGCAGCAGTATCGTCATCATGTGACGCTGCAGGGATTCCGTTAGCCCTGGCCAGTTCCGCCAGCTCATGCAGCTGTTCAAAGCTCAGGGTCCGTTTGTTTTTATGATGTTCCAGCACGCCCTCAAACCCCAGCGTTGTTACAGTTTCACCGTGATAAGCGGTAATAGTTTTGCGGTAAGTCTCGATATTGCGGTACTGCCCCTGCCCGGGCGTATGGTCCATAAACGATATCTCATGCACTGTTTTTTCCCGCAGCATTTTGCTGACGATATCAAACGCTTCCAGATTATCGATCTCGATCCGCAAATGCAGACGATGATGAATAAGGTGATGACGCTCGTGGATATTATTGATCAGCTCAGCCAGCTTCAGCACATTTTTCTTATAGCGCAGCTCCGAAGCCCCAAAATAATCGTCCTGATAGAGTGATATCGAATGGTAGATCGTTGTGATCCCCTGATTGATCAACTGCCGCTCGATCTCCTTCAGTCCCATCTCGAAATCCATCACGCTGGTAGGACGCGGCTGAATGATCTGTTCGATCTTGTCAGAATGAGTATCGATAAAACCGGGGCAGACATACCTTCCGTGCGCATCGATTTTTTCATCATATTGCCCCAGATCGATAACGTCCTCTGCAAGAATATCAATAATACGGTCATTTTCCAACACCAGCACTTTATTTTCCAACACCTCGGCAGGTGTGATCAGTTTACCATTATAAATAGCTGTTTTCATAGTCATCCTTTCCCGCGGCAGCGCCGCTGTTAGAGCAATGAGTGTACCAGCTGCTGTGTATAAGCATGCTGCGGATCCTCTAAAATCTGATCGGTAAGACCGCTTTCCACTACCTGGCCATCCAGCATGACCATCGTCCTGTCTGCCAGCATCCTGATCACTGCCAGATCATGCGAAACCAGAATGATCGAAATATTATAACGGCTGCGTATTTTCCTGATCAGGTCTAAAACCTTGGCCTGTACCGAAAGATCCAGCCCGGTGGTGACCTCATCCAAAAGCAGCAGCCCCGGATTATTGGCCAGCGCCTTGGAGATCTGTACCCGCTGCTGCATACCGCCCGAAAAATTTCTGGGCGGTTCCGCACGCCTGGAAGTCAGTATCTCCACCGCTTCCAAAAGCTCCACTGTTCTGCCGTCCATAAAAGCTACATTACGATTGCCGGCGGCAATAATCTTTTCAGCAACATTGGCAGCAGATGAATAATCCATACGCAGACCCAGCAGAGGATTCTGATAAACCATCCCCATCAGATGATTTTTGATATACCGGCGCTGCTGTGAACTGGCGCCGAAAACATTGACCTTTCCATCCTGATACTGCTTCAGAAAGGCACTTCCTCCTGTTACTTCATGATCGAAATACAGACTTTTCATCACGCTGGATTTTCCTGAGCCTGATTCACCGACAATGCCTAATACTTCTCCGGGATAAACGTCAAAGGATACATTGCGTACAGCCCAGACAGTACCGCAGCGGGGACAGCGGTTCTTTTCCATCGGCTGCCAGCTGCGGCAGCACTCGCAGCCGTTGCCATAACGCAGCAGCAGATCGCGCACCTGTAAAACGGCCTCTTCTTTATTAATCATATCTGCCGCCCCTTTCCGCGCACAGCATCCTGTTCTTTTACATATTCACGGAATTTCTCAGATTCTTTGACTCTGGAAGTGGTTTCCATTTCACAGCACCCCGCCAGCACCGTGATCTTCTCCCTCAGCAGCGGCTGCAGGCAACAGGGCAGATGCTCAGCGTGATAACGATGCAGCGCTACACATTCGCGGCACTTCCCGTGCCATTCGCAGCGGCTGTAAGGACAACTGCAGTTCAGCACCTCCTGGCTCTCCAGCAAGGCCCTGTTTTTTAATGTATCTTCATAATATTCCTCTTTAGTACGCATCAGCAGTCCGCCTCCTTGCGCAGCCTTCGTTTAGAGCAGTAACCTGTATCCGAGCACTGATAGCTGACAGCGCCTGTCTCTCTGTCGATAAGCTCGTCAAAATAAACATTTTCCGCTCCACATAAACGGCAGCGGCGACCTTCCATATGTTCGATCTCAAAAGGCACATCGTCAAACGCCAGCGACACGACCTTTGTATGAGGCGGGATCGCATAAATTTTCTTCTCGCGCCCTGCTCCGAATAAATACAGACATTCCGACTCATGCAGTCCGGGATTGTCATATTTCGGGATCGGACTGGGGTTCATAACATATCTGTCCTCAACAGTAACCGGATATTCCGTAGCAATCGTGACCTTGCCATATTTCATAATGCTTTCATAAAGCTGCAGCCAAATGCCCGTGTAATCTGCTTCTGCATGCATCAGCTTCGTTGCTTCCTCGCTTGGTTCTATCACCCGCAGCGGTTCCGGCAAAGGCACCTGAAAAACCAGCAGCTGGTCATTACGCAGCGGTTCCTCGGGTATACGATGACGCGTCTGGATCAGGGTTGCTTCCGTACTGTCTGTAGTAGTCGCCACATCGCTGCACAAATTGATAAATTTCTTGATATTGACAGCGTTGACACTATCGTCGCTGCCCTGATCGATAACCTTCAAAACATCACGCGGGCCGATCAGCGACAAAGTGAGCTGAATGCCTCCCGTCCCCCAGCCGCGCCCTATCGGAAGTTCGCGCGAGCCGAACGGCACCTGATAACCGGGTACAGCCACCGCCTTTAAAATACTGCGCCTGATTTCCCGTTTAGAACCTTCGTCCAGGAAAGCAAAATTATATTCAGGATTCATGCTCCGGCTCCTTTCTGGTCTTGCGTACGCTATCCAGCTTAGACTGGAAGGTAACGTAATGTGGCAGCTTCAAATGAGAAATAAAGCCGTTCATCTCCAGCGAATCACCATGCAGCAGTACAACTTCTTCATCCTGTGCAGGAGTAGGCCCTTCTGTTTCCAACGATGCGTCCAGCACCGCCATCGAGATCGCCTTGTTTTCGTTCCGCCCCAAAACTGCGCCGTAGCCTACTGCCAATTTCAGTTTCTTATCGTCATCCTCAGGAATAAAGCCCTCTACTTCCGTCAGCAAAATTTCACCGATGCAGATGCTTTCCGTCTCGTCAAACAAATATGGTACTTCCAGCTCCACATAGCCGCAGCGCAGTTCACCTACAGTTGGATGTACGGCGCCATAACCACGGATCGAACTATACGCCAGTCCGCCGATAAAGCCCCCGTCAGCCCGGGTCAGAGTCTGCAGACGCGCGCTTCTGTCAGCAGGGAATTCCAGAACATTCTTCGTTACATCCACAGGTTCCATATCATCGATCTCACAGCTGTCGATCAATCCCTCTGCCTTCAGATACTCCGAAACCCGTGGCAGCTTTACTACCGGCACAGGCTTCGCCTCTTTAAGGCAGCACTGACGCCGGGCGCATAATTCCACTGCCGACGGCTGGTTAAATTCAATCAACCGATGTGTATAATCATAGGTCGCTCCCAGAATCTGTCCGCCCTGAATATCCTTAAAGGCTGCCGAGATCCTGCGGACAGCGCGCATCTCTGTCCCGCTGGCCGGCAGGGTATAATAATTGCGGCTCAAAGTCGAACGATAAGCCCGCAGCAAAAACACTGCTTCTTCGATACTGCCTTCCGCCTGTTTCAAAGCCAGTGCCGCATAAGCCGGCGCATATAAGCCAGACTCGCTCATTACCCGGTCCACTAAAAGGCCCAGCTTTTTTTCTATCGCTTCTACTTCCAGCTCTTTAAAAGTACTGCCGCGCATACAATGCAGCAGCCTGATGCTTTCCTCTATTGCTTCCTGACCGCCGGAAACTGCCACATAAGCCATCTGTTCACCTGCTTTCTATTCTTGTTTTACGTGGTATACCCATCAGGCAGCCCCGCTGATCCAGCACAAAAAAATCAAGGCCCAGCGGATACTCATATTCCTGCTCATCACGTTTCCCCAAAGCCGCCTGCAGTTCCGGGCACATAATGATTTCCTGGACAGCCTTGATCCCGGGCCCGCTGATCCGCTGCAGCTTGCCTGCCTGCAGATCCGCTGTGCACAAAATGACAGTCGCGCTTTTATGAGGATCGCGCAGTGTACCGCACTTAGCAGCCTGTACTGCTTCCTGCCAATCCGCATTCTCCGTCACAAAGATATAATCCGCTTTACTCACAGCAGCTGTTTTAGCCAGAGTCAGCTCAGTAATTTTCTCTGCCAGCGCAGGAGAACCGCAGACTGCAAAACTGACCTCATTGTCCAAAAGCACTGCCGCCACAGTCAGCGGCATGGCATAAGCTCCACCCAGTTTCCGGGCCAGAGGTCCCAGCTCAACGATGCGTCCCGGATTGCTCAGCGCTTCCAGCAGCAGACGAAAAGCAGCCTGAGTGTCATATACAAAATCAAATTCATAAGCTTTCTGCATCATCTTTACTCCTGATCCATAGTCTGAAAATCAACCATCGTTTTGGCATACAATCCGTTTTCCAGTTCCTGTTCCCGCTGCTGCCGCATAGACAGCCGCTGCAGCACTGTCTTCAGTTCATCCAGTTCGCTGACCTGCCTGTTAAAAGCAGCGTCGATCACCGCCATGGAGCTGACTTTGTCAAAATCATCACCCAGCACAACAGCTGTCCCTTTAGTGCCGCCCAGTTCCACAACTGTATCGCACACCAACGCCTCACCCAGATAAAACAGACTGTTTTTTACCGGCTCACGCAGCTTGATCATCGCCAGTGTTTTAGCAGGCGCCTTCACAACGCTGACACCATATTTTTCAGCCAGCGGCTGAGCCAGCTCACGCAGCATACTGCCATCGGCGGCCGCCATAATCCGGAACAACTCTTTTTTCTCCATAACATCACCCTTTATCTGTCAGATATAGTTTTTCTTGATTGTTGTAAAAACCAGCTCCACGCAATAGGCAAATACAAAAACCAGTACGATCGCCAGCCCTGCGGCCCCAAACTGATAGCCCTGGATATTATTCGCAATCGCAAAGCCGATTCCGCCGGCACCGATCATCCCCAGGATCGCTGATTCAGAAAAATTTATTTCAAAACGCAGACCAGTCCAGGCCATGATCTGCGAAGCTGCCGCAGGCAGTATCGCCGACAAAAAAATATGCAGCTTACTGGCTCCTGTTGCCTCAAGCGCCTCGATCACTTCCTCAGGCACATCTTCAAAGCTTTGCGTAAAAGCCCTGGCAAAAAAAGCTGTGGCATGCACACACAGTCCTACGATGCCCGCAGCAGGCCCCAACCCCAGACAGACCAGCGCCAGCAATACCCAAACCGGTGTCGGTACGGCACGCAGAAACGTAAAGAACGCGCTCAGAGCATACGTCACAAATTTATTTTTCATCAGGTTACGGGCACCAAAGGCAGCTAATACCAATCCCAGCAGAACGCTGTAAATAGTTGCCAGCACAGTTATTGCCACTGTCTGGGAAAAGGCCTCCAGCGTCAGGCCAAAATCGTGAAAATCCAGCAGCGCCAGCAAACCAAAGGTCTTCCCCAGATCAGGCAGCCTGGAAATAAGCTTCAGCCAATCCAACTGCAGATAATATAACGCCACTATCGAAACGACTGTTACAGCTGCTAAAAACCAGCGCAGCTCACTATCCTGCCCACTACGGGCAACACGGATCCTGCCGTTACTGAACTCAAGACACTGCACCCTCGCCTGTACAAAAGTCTGCTCCATTTTATGTCAACACCTTTCTTCGCAGATAATTAGTTAAAAATTCCACCATAATGACCATCGCCGCAATAGCCAGAATAATTCCTGCCGCGCCGGCATAATTAAACGACTTGATATAGGAAAACAGCACCAGCCCGATCCCCCCGCCGCCTACCATTCCCACAATAGTCGATGCGCGTATATTAAGTTCGATGCAGTACAGGAACCAGGCGATAAACTGTGTCAGGCAGGTCGGTACGATACCCTGACAGACCTTCTGCCAAAACGTACCGCCGCAGGCCGTCAGCCCTTCCATTGCATCACAGGATACCTCGTCGATCACTTCAATAAACGCTCTTGTCATAAAGGCAAAGGTCGAAATCAGCAAAGCAATAAAACCAACACCGGTACCAATACCCAGTGACGAAAAAAGGATAAAAGCCCAGACCAGTGTCGGGATATTCCTCAGAAAAGTGGCAAACCCCCGGATCGTTCTGGCCAGTCCCTTCCAGGGTGATAAAGAAGTGCTGCCGAACACAGCGAAAAGAAAAGCAAACACTGCCGCAACGAAGCTGGACGAAACCGCCAACGCAAAAGTTACAAGAATCGATTCTACTACTACCGGCGAAGCATTGAAGCGTGGCGGCAGGAAATCCTGAAACAGAAATTTCCAGAATTCTCCCTGTTCCCAAAGCACCTCCAGCGGATTAAAACGGGAAATATAAGTCGCCAGGCAGAACAAAACCAGCACGACCACTAAAAACCAGGTATAAACCTGTTTTTCACGGGGATTCATTATACTTATTTTTTCAGGCATAATTTTCACCCTGCTTAATGATCAGATTTTCCATCGAAGTATTATAAATTTTCTCTATCACTGCATTATTCAGCTGCTGCGGGGTTCCGTCAAAAATCATTTCTCCTTTTGCCAGACCGATGATGCGCGTAGCATAACGCATGGCCACATCCAGCTGATGCAGATTGACGATACAGGCAATATTACGGCGCTGCGTCATCTGATAGATCAGATCCATAATGATTTTAGACGCATTAGGGTCCAGTGAAGCGATCGGTTCGTCACAAAGAAGCAGCTTCGGTTCCTGCATAATCGCCCTGGCAATGCCTACGCGCTGTTTCTGACCGCCCGACAGATCACTGGCACGGTTATATAAACGATCGCCCATCTCGATTTCCTGCAGCAAGTCAATCGCCTTACGTTTATCCTCTTCCGTATAATTACCCAGCATCCCGTCCAACGCCGACATATAACCCAAGCGCCCATGCAGCACGTTCTGCATTACCGACAGCCGCTGCACAAGATTATAATGCTGAAAGATCATCCCGACTTTACGCCGCAGCAGCCGCAGCTTTTTGCCGGACGCACCGGTAACTTCCTCGCCGTCGATGTATACATGACCTCCGCTGGGGACTACCAGCTGATTAACCGTTCTCAGCAGGGTGGACTTGCCCGATCCGGAAGGACCGATAACAGCGACAAATTCTCCGGCTCTGACCTCCAGACTGATATCATGCAAAGCGCGGACCTGATTGCCATAAACTTTCTCGATATGCTCCATTTTTAAAACCGTGCTCATGCTTCCTCCTATAAAAAAGGCCGGACAGCGCCGGCCTCTGCTCCAACTTATTTACTGCTGCTCAGGGCTTTGTTCAGATCAATGATACCTTTGTAATCTTCAATACTGCATTCTACGAAACGCTTATCCTCTGCACCCATTACCCCTTTGTAGTAAGCGGCATTGTCATAGCTCAGGATAAAGTTTTTTACCTTTTCCTTCACTTCTGCCGGCAGATCCCTGCGCAGAGCCATCGGTTCGGACGGGATCGGATCAGAAGCGAAAATAATTTTAACGTCATCTTTGCTGACACGTCCCGCATTGATCTCAGCCGCCAGAATTGCATCAGAGATAGGAGCTACCTGCACATCACCCTTGACTACAGCCGCCAGACCTGCTTGATGCTTGCCGGAAAAGCTGACTGCCTGGAAAAATTTGCCATTAGTATGCAGATCATCCATCGAAAGCTTCTCACCGGGAAATGCTTTCATAATCGCCGCTGAAGGGATCAGATTGCCGGAAGTGGAATTCGGGTCAACGAACGCCATCGTTTTCCCTTTGATATCCTGGATACTATTGATATCAGTATTCTTGCTGCTCGTAACCAGAACAGACTTATAAGTCGCGTTCTTTTTATCTTTATCCTTGGCAATCATCCCGATCGGTTCTGCACCTGCACGTTCATAAGCCAGGCAGAAGCTTAACGGTCCAAAATAAGCCATATCGGCTTTACCGGTACGCATAGCCTCAATCACCGCATTATAATCGTTAGATACCAGCTCTGTGACCTCCATTCCCAAAACCTTGCTCAAATCGCCCGCCATACCTTTTCTGGCATCGGCATTTTTATCTGTCGATTCATTCGGCAGATAAGTGATCACAAATTTCTTTTGCTCAGACTGACCGCCGCAGCCGCTGAACAGCAAACAGCTCATTACTGCCAGCATCAACAGGGCGCAGACCTTGAATAATTTTCTTGATTTCATTTCCTTCTCTCCTTTTTCACAAGTACTGAAATTTTGCTTGCATCTGGAAACACTGTCATCATAACAAAGCTTTCTTTGCTTTGAATTAAGAAGGCTTTAAGTTCTTGTAAAGAATTTCGCCTTTCTTTAAAGGTTTGTTAAAGCATGACCCTTAAAATACCCGTGCAAATAAAAAAAGTCCGCAGGCTGACATACATCAGCCTGCGGACTTGCACTTTTTAAATTGTTTTAAGCTGTTAGATCTTTACATCGATCTGGGCCGATACGCCCACACCCTGCACGCGGTTGATACCGCTGATAGCGACCTTATCGACCGGGATCAGCGCTTTCGCACGGAAGCTTTTAAAGAAGGAAGCCTCCAGCTGCAAAGCAGCCTGACATTTATCTACCTGCTCCTTCGGTCCCGATACCTGAGCAGCGCCGGCATAACTTCCGTCACCCACGGTAATGATCGGCACTACCTTGGTAGCGTAATCGCTGGAGATAGGATATTTTGCCGTCAAAGTATTGATAGCGCTGTTCAGCTGGTCGGCAAACTGGCTGACCAATAACGATACAGCGCCGCCTTTAACTACGGTACCCAAAATACCGGCCTGCGCCGGAGCCGTTCCCTGTCCCAGTAAAAATCCGCAGACCAGTGCCGCGGCGATCCATTTTTTTCCCTGCATAATATTACCTCCTCTGCCTGAATCATTTCAGATTTATCGTTTCAATTCGACATCAACAAACAAAACTCTTGCTCTTTTGCAAATTGTTCACCAAGAAATCACAAAATATTTCTCCTGCCGATAATTTTATGAAACTTCTGCATTTTACAAACTGCCTGTTTTGCGATACGATAGGTTTAAGAAGATTTTACAGCGGCAGCATTTGCCGCAGCAAAGGAGCTGTTATTATGGAACAGTTTAAATATTACGCACCTACAAAAATACTTTTCGGTAAAAATACCGAAGCCGAGGTTGGTGAACTCTGCAAAACACAAGGAGCAAGCAAGGTCCTGGTACACTTCGGAGGCAGCAGTGCCAAAAAATCCGGTCTGCTTGATCGTTTCTGCGGCGCACTGCAGGAAGCAGGACTGCACTATGTGACCCTGGGCGGCGTTGTGCCCAATCCTCGTTTAAGCAAGGTTTATGAAGGTATTGAAATCTGCAGGCGGGAAAAAGTTGATTTTATTCTCGCTGTAGGCGGCGGCAGCGTCATCGACAGTGCCAAAGCCATTGGTTATGGGATTACCAATCCCGGCGACGTCTGGGACTACTACAGCGGCAAAGCGCCGCAGGCCTGCGCCCCTATCGGTGCCGTCCTTACTATTGCCGCGGCCGGCAGTGAAATGAGCAATGCATCAGTCATTACCAATGAAGACGGCTGGCTGAAACGCGGACTGCAGTCGCCCTATGCCTACTGTAAATTTGCCATTTTAAATCCCGAGCTGACCTGCACTCTGCCGCCCTACCAAACAGCCAGCGGCTGTACTGACATCATCGTCCATACTTTAGAACGTTACTTTACCAAACCCGGCGTCACCTCCCTAGCCCTCACTGACGGCATGGCCGAAGCTCTGCTGCGCAACGTCATGCGTAATGCCCGACTGGCTTTACAGAAGCCTGCCGACTATGACGTCCGCGCCGAGATCATGTGGGCAGGCACGCTTTCCCATAATGACATCACCGGCGACCGCAGTCAGGGCGACTGGGCTTCCCACCAGCTGGAGCATGAATTAGGCGGTATGTTCGATATTGCTCACGGCGCAGGCCTTGCAGCGATCTGGGGCAGCTGGGCCCGCTATGTGCTCAAACAAAACCCCTGCCGTTTCGCGCAACTGGCAGTTAACGTACTGAATGTTCCCTACAGCTTCGGCAATGACGAAAAAACAGCGCTTGAAGGAATCGCCGCCATGGAAGACTTTTTCCGTTCCATTGGTATGCCTACCTCGATCAGCGACATGGAAATCGAACTCACCGACACCCAAATCAAAGAGCTGGCACACAAATGCAGCTTTATGGGCAGAAGAACGATCGGCGGCTTCGTCACCCTGAACGCTGCCGATATGGAAAATATTTACCGGATGGCCAGATAAAACAGCGGCTATACTTGCTGCAGAAACTTTTACCCTCTTTAAAACACAAAGGACAAGCAGTTAAACTGCTTGTCCTTTGTATTTTTTTACTCTGCCGGCGTTCCTTCATCCTGCAGATTCACTTCATCAAAAAGCACTGGCTCGATTTTTACTGAATTATTATCCAGCTGTATTCTGCGATTTTCTTCAATATGCCAATCCCTGTCATTGACCAGGCTCTGTTCCCACGCCTGCACAACTTTTTTCTGAAGGCTGGTCAAAGTGGCCGTATATTTGTCATCTGTAGCGGGAGCCTCTGGTTTAGGTTCCGGCTGAGTACCGGATTTTACCACCAATGTGCCTGTCAGCTGCAGAGCATAGCCGTCCTGCGTAGAATACAGCAGCTCGCCCAAATCATATTCACCGGCTGCCAAACCATCTAATCCCAGGATTTTATCAGGGTCTACATTTATACCCAACTCCTGCAGTTTGGCAAGCAGCGCGGCCTTAAAATCACTGCCAGCTGCAGCTTCCAGCCTGCCCACATCACCGCTGATTTCCTGCAGAAACGGCTTCAGATACGGTGCCGTCTGTTTTTGATCGGTCTGCCAGACTTTTTTATCTTCTTCTCCCAGCCCATCTGCGAAAGCCTGATTGAACTCTGCTGTCGTAGCATATACTGTTCCATCACCGTATTTTTGGTAACCGCTATCGGTGAGGAAATAGGCATTCCGGACGGCAGAAACTGCTTCTGTATCGGACGCGCCCATAATTGCATCTACGTCAGCACTGCCGCTGACCTTGCCTAAATTATAAACATTAGCAACGCTGCCATATTCTCCCAGCCCTAAAATACCGCCGATATTTTTATTACCGCTGACACTGCCGGTATTATAAGCATTTTTGATACTGGCATAGTCTAGCTCCTCATCATTGCCGTCATAACCGGCAACACCGCCCACATTATCCGCGCCCTCGACAGCGCCGGTATTGTACACACCGTCAACCAGCGCATTGGCATTAGCGCCGCAGACCCCGCCGACATAATTTCCATCAGCAGTTACGTCCCCTATATTATAGCTATTTGCAATACTGCCGCCGGAATTAAAACCACAGATACCGCCGGCAAAACTATCCCCTTTAGAATTACCGCTGGTGATAATACCTTTGTTAGAAGCATTTACTATTTTCCCGCCATTGGTATTATAACCGGCAATACCGCCAGCGAGCTGCTGATCTGCAGAAATATTGCCTTCATTCGCTGCAGCTTCAATCAAACCGCCTTTATTGTTACCAACGATACCGCCTATATAACCATTGCCGCTCACATCACCGCTGTTAAAGGCCTCGATGACCGATCCTTTTCCATTCGCGTTTCTGCCTACGATCCCTCCGGCAGCAGAAATAACACCGATAATATTACCGCTGTTCTCAGTGTTCCTGATACTGCCGGAATTTTCCCCAACGATCCCGCCTACAGCTACGCCGCCAAGGATAGCGCCTTTATTAACAGCATTTTCGATAGTTCCCTTATCTATGTTATTGCCGCTGATACCGCCTACCGAATTGCCACCCATTGTTCCCTCTTTATATATCTTAACGTCGCCTTCGTTGACCACATCTTTTATTGTCCCTTTATTGATCCCGCTGATCCCCCCAAAACCGGTACTGTCGTCCACATTGCTTGTAACAGAGCCTTGATTAACAGCGTTTTCAATAGTCCCCTTACTATTGTTGACACCGGCGATGCCGCCGAGATTTCCCCAGCCAATAACAGCACCAGTGTTTTCAGCGTACTTTATAATACCAGTTTTGTTCCCGTCACCATTACTGCTGGCAATGCCGCCAACACTACCGCCATTTGTTGCTGTGATACTGCCGCTGTTACTGACAAATTCCACCGTACCATAATTAGTGCTGGTGATACCACCTACCGAAGAATTACCTTTGACAGCGGCTTTATTGGCAACATTACGGATCAGCCCCAGGTTTTTTCCTGCAATGCCGCCGACGCTGCTTTGTCCGCTGATACTTCCGGAAAGTGTCAAATTCGTTACACGCGCGCTTTCCGTCAGGCAGCCAAATAAACCAACCATACGATTCTCCGCTGCGCTCGATCGTTAAATCACTGATAGTATACCCCATACCGTCCAAACTGCCGGTGAACCCGCCTTGAAATCCACTTGGGGTTCCCATGGGCAGCTGTTTTAAAGCGCCAAGGCACGCAAACCCCTGACCGCTGTTCCAGCTGCTGGTAACAGAAGCATCTATTTCGTTAGCCAGCATATAATCGCCATTGACATAACTATAGTCAAAATTTGCACTGTTTTTTTTGGTTTCATAATTATTATTGATCGCCTGCAGCTCATATACGTCATGTACCAGCATACAATCAGTAATATTTTTTTCACTGCCGTCTAAGGCCGCTGTGACAATGCCCAAGCTGCTGGCTTTTGTTCCGCCGCCTTTGCTGTAATCGCTGACAGTATGCCCCCCGCTGCCATCGCCTACATCAATGGTAGTCTTATCCGTCACCTCGTAGCCGATGTTGATATTGTCCTTGGCCTTTAAACTGACTTTACCCAGGTCGCCGCCTTGTATCTGCAGCGTATCAGCCTTGATGATCGAGATATTATTACCTTCAAAATTTATGGCGTCGGCAGCGATCGTTCCTAAATTAACAATATCGGCCTGGATTTTGGAAATACCATCGGCATCCAAATTTCCCAAAGTCCCGTTAAAGCCTTTACGGGCCTCTTCCGGCAGACTCCTTGTCGATGCTGTCAGGCTGCCTACATTGACCTCTGCCGCGGCACCAAACAAGATCCCGTTGGGATTGAGCAGGAAGACATGCGCGCCGCTGCCATTCAGCTTACCGAAAATCTCGCTGCGCTGGCTGCCCGTCACATAATTTAAAACGGCCTGCATATTTTTAAAATTTACTGTTTCTCCCTGGGCTATATTAAAGCTGTCCCAGTCTATAGCCAGATTGCCGCCGTTGCCGGTAATATCCATTGCACCGCCGCCAGGAGATCCGATACTGCCACTGCCGCCCACGACCTGGCCGCCCTGCGGCAGGGCATAGCCCCAGTTTGGCAAAAGCAGCATGCCGCTGCTTACAACCGTGACCATGATCTTTTTATATAAAAGCATTTTCTCATTTTTCATCTTCACACAGCTCCTTATCCTTGACCGATATTAAAACAGTTTGTAGGCCAAAAACCACAGCCTGCCGTTTTTATCGCTTTCTTCACTGGTAAACTCTTCACTGCCCAGCTTGCGCGCATAGTCAAGCCGCAGATAGTAATCGTCAGCCTTGGCGTACTGCAGGCCCAGTCCCCAACCGGACAGACCGCGGTGCTGACCATAACTTTTAGACAGCTCGACTTCGCCCCAATCCACATAAGCTGCCAGAGTCAGATCAGGTACGGGAGTGGCATAACGCAGTTCTGCCGTAGCCTGGTAGCCGCTGTCGCCGCTGGCTTCACCCTGCGGATAAGCCCGCACACCGTTAGCGCCGCCTAGAACAAACTGTTCGCTGCCATCCAGATCTTTGCTGGCCAGCTGACTGTGGAAATTTACATGCAGATTCAAAACATTGCCTAATCTGCGGATATGATTGACGTCAGTATTGAATTTGTGATAGCTGCCTTCCGTGTAGCTGCTGGCATCGTCATAACTTAGCCGTCCCGCATAATATAAAGCGCTGTAGCCAGTATAACTGCCGGCACCTTTAATATTGCCCGCTATGCCGGCATACAGTGCATTACTGTGTTTTTTTGTATCGATGCCAAAGGTGCGCAGCTCATCTTTCAGCTGGCGGTTATCGTAGCCATAAACTGCCGCCAGGTGATCAGAAGCAGTATTTATCAGCGGCGTACTGCCATAAATGCTGAAAGTTTTAGCCCGTCCGACCGCGTCAAGGATATTATAAAAGCCGCTCAGCGTATAATCCATCAGGCTATAGCTGACGCCCATTTTTGTCCCGCGGCTGCCGACCGGCATTTCGTAGCCCAAATTATAGTTATGCAGGTTATCATTTGAAAGCATCCCGCCCAGAAAAAATTTATCGCCGATCCTGCCGGGATTGTTGATCGTTGTCTGAAAGCCATATCTGTATCTGCCGCTGTATTTATTGCCATAATTATCAGTGTATAAAATCGTCTGCTGCGGTTTATCAGCCCGAAGATCGATCACAAAATCGCTGGTACCATTGGCCTGCCCAGCCCGCAAAACACCTACGGCTGTAACGCCGGCCAGATCGTTGATATTATTCAAAACTGTTTCCAGCCGGTCTGTACGCAGCAGCTCTCCCTTTTGCAGAATCCCTGCGGCTTTTTCTGCCTGTCCTTCCGCAAGAGCCGAAGTATTATTGACCTGTACATAGCTTAACCGCCCTAAGACTATTTTGACTTCAATGATACCGTCAGTGATTTCCTGCTGCGGCAAAAAAGCAGTAGCAACCGCATAACCCTGTCCGCGCAGATACGCAGTCAACTTATTGACCGCCTGCTGCAGTTCATTAAAATCGACTTCACGTCCGCAATAGCTTTCTACCAGCGCAGCCAATACGTCCTGCTGGATAGCATCTTCACTGGTAAAGACAAAATTCTGCAGATAAAACTTTCTGCTGCCGCTCACATCAGTGTTTGTTTCTTCTTTTGTCAGGACAGCCGTTTTATCCCCGTCCGCCCTGTTTTCTTCCAAAGCGCGCAGATCCCCGCTGCTGTTTGGCAAAGCTGTGGCAGCCGAAGCGCCGGCGCAGCTCAACACCAGCATCAGGCTTATGATTTTAGTTTTCATTTTTATTCTCCTTACACCATCAAACATTTATTTTGGGAAATGTTTTTAATATATCAGTTATATTGTTTTATATTATACCACGTCTGTACCCCCCCACAAGACGCGTTAAAATTTTAGTAAGATTTACTTTTTCTGCCGCGTTAACGGGTACGCGGCCGGCAGCAAACTGCCCGTCCGCTATTTTCTGTATTTACGTCGAAAAATAGACTTCTCAAAAATAAAAAAGCTTTCTTTTCCATCGGATAAAATCCCATAAAAAAAGAAAGCTAAAAAACACAAAGACGCGTCTGCCAAAAGGCAGGCACGTCTTTTTTACTGCGCCCTAACGCATGTTATTTACTTTTGAATCAGTTTCCTACGCCGGCGCCGTAATTATCAGCCTTTGATATCGCCGGCCTCTGCCACCATCAGCTGATCGACAAACTGCACCCTGACCGGTACTAAAAGCTTCTGTCCCGGTTTCAGGTTAGTATTCGCCAGCGCATTGGTTTCGCAGATACGGTAAATGACTTCGCGTACATCTTCGTCCTGATCGGCCCAGCGGTCAGCGATAGCCCACATGGTATCGCCTGTATGTACAGTGATCTGTTCGTAATGATAAACAGTATCATCCTGTAAAAAATTATAGCCTGTATATAAAATAGTGGTCATCAGCATTAATACAAACAACTTCTTCATAACTCCACGACCTTTCAAAACATCTGTTCGTTAAACATATAATAAACCGAACTGTTTTGTTTGTCAAGAGTTTTTCTAAAAATTTGTTCGTATTTTAGAGTTTTAAGGCGAACGTTTCTGCAATCAGGCGAACAGATCTAACCACGCAGCACCCACATATAAAACGGCGTCGTTATTACTGCCAGCAGTGTACTGACCACCGTCAGCATCGCCGCATACTTGTAATCGCCGCCATAAACCTTAGCTACAATAGAAGTGTTCGTCATCGCCGGCATAGCCGCCTGCATAACAAATACATCGCTCATCAATTTCGGCAGCGCAAAAAACGGCAGACAGACCATAACGCACAGCGGACAGATCACAAACCTTCCCACCATTGCCGCCGTCAGCTCTCTGTCAAATTTGATCTCGCTCCAGGACGCTTTACTGATCGCGATACCGATAAACAGCATGGCCAGCGGCGTCGTCATTCCGCCCAAATAACGAAAAGAAGCTTCGATCGGCATCGGCAGACGCCAATCAAGCATTACTAAAATAATTCCTGCCAAAAAACCTAACAGCGGCGGGTTCAGAACCACTTTCAGAGTCTTTCTGCTGAGCCACGGTGCCGCCACACCGGCATCAGACGCCATATCGTGCACTGCTACGACCCAGAACATCGTAGTATTGACCATATAATACAGCATGACATAAGGAATACCTTCTTCACCGAACAAAGCCAGCGTCATCGGCAGGCCGATGAAAATAGTGTTGGAAACAAAAAAGACAGTACAGAACACGCCGACCCGGTCACGCCGCACCTTCAGCAGCCGTGCTGCCGCATGGCCGATAAAATAGCCCAATGCCATGGAAATGATCGGTACCGGCAGACCGCCGCTCATCTCGATCAGCTGATCGTGGCTGAAATTGACCGTCAGATTGACGATCATATAGGTAGGCAGGCAGACCTTGGTCACCAGCTGGGCCACAGCCGAGCTGAAGCTTTCAGAAAACCAGCCCTTACGGGACAGATAAAAACCGGTAGCTATCATAATAACGATAGTCAAAATCCCCTGCAGTGCATGTAAGATCGCTGCCATAAAATCACTTCCTTAAAAATAAAAAACACCGAAGCCTTCGCCTCGGTGCCGCTCAAATCAGTTTTTGGCCTGTTTCGCTTCTTCCAATTTATGCTTCATCCAGTCGATCATGGCCAGTTTGCCGAATTCATGCCAGGTTTTACATTCAGTATTCCTGGCAATATATTCGTTCCATTTATCCTGGTTCACCTGTTCTACCTCCAGCAGATTCATGATGCCGAAGCCGCTGCGCCAGATCAGATCGTCCATCGAGGTATATTTACTGTTTTCCGTTAAAAATTTATCGTTGAACAATTCCTGAAAAGATACCTTTGCCAAAATCTTTCCCAGTTCCTCGTCATGGGTAAAGATCTCCAGATAATGCTTAAACTCTTTTTCAATATCGATTGCTGCCATTGTTTCATCCTCCGACGGTAAGTTATTGATTTTATAATTTATACTTCCTATTTTACCACAAAAAAGCCGATGGCGCTAACCATCGGCTTTTCTGTAAAACTAATGTGAATAAAAGGAGGGATTGGAGATGAAAAATCTTAACAGTAAAACAGCTGTCAGTGACCGCAGTCGTGGCAGCAGCCGCTGCACACTTCAATACCTTCGGTCGACATACCGTTTTTGACCTTATAGTCATAAATCGCGGCACGCAAGCCGTCAGCTGCCAGGTTGGAACAATGCATCTTGATCGGCGGCAGTCCGTCAAGTGCTTCAGCTACCGCCAGATTAGTCAGTTCCAGCGCTTCCTCGACAGACTTGCCTTTAGCAAGCTCTGTTGCCATACTGCTGGTAGCGATAGCCGCACCGCAGCCAAAAGTCTGGAAACTGATATCGGTAATGATATTGTCTTTGACTTTAATAAAAATCTTCATGATATCGCCGCATTTGGCATTGCCTACCTCGCCGACGCCGTCGGCATCGGGCATAACACCCACATTACGGGGATTCATAAAATGATCCATTACTTTTTCACTGTATGCCATAAACTACACCTGCTTTCTTACTTGTGGTAAAGAGGCGACATCGCCCTTAATTTTTCAACGATCAACGGTAATTGCTCCAAAACATAATCGACATCGGCACTGCTGTTTTCTTCCGACAAGGTCAGACGCAGCGAACCGTGCGCGATCTCATGCGGCAGTCCGATAGCCAGCAGAACATGCGACGGGTCCAGAGACCCGGAAGTGCAGGCACTGCCGCTGGAAGCCGCGATACCCATATGGTCAAGCAGCAGCAGCAGGCCTTCGCCTTCAATATATCTGATGCTGACATTTACATTATTCGGCAGTCGGTCAGTAGGATGTCCGTTTAACCTTACTTCAGGGATCTTTGCTAAAATCCCTTCGATCAATTTGTCACGCAAAGCACGTGTTTTTTCGGCATTGGCTTCCATATTTTCTTTCGCATAAGCAGCTGCCAGCCCCATACCGATGATCCCGGCTGTATTTTCAGTGCCGGCACGCAGGCCTTTTTCCTGCCCACCGCCGACGATCAGCGCCGGTACACGCACACCCTGACGGATATACACCGCGCCTACGCCCTTTGGTCCATGAAATTTATGCGCCGTCAATGTTAAAAGATCGATATTGTCGCCGGTAACATCAATAGGGATATGACCTGCCGCCTGTACTGCGTCAGTATGCAGCAGCACCTTATGTGCGCGGCAGACTGCGCCGATCTCTCTGATCGGCATTATCGTACCGATCTCATTATTGGCATACATCACCGAAACAAGGATCGTATCGTCGCGTAAGGCGGCCTCTACCTGGGCCGCTGTAACCCTGCCGAATTCGTCTACCGGCAGGTAAGTGATCTCAAAGCCTTCCTTCGCCAGTTCTTCACAGGTATGCAGTACAGCGTGATGCTCGACCTGCGTAGTGATAATGTGCCGACCCTTCTTGACATTGGCATGAGCCACGCCTTTAATAAGCATATTATCACCCTCACTGCCGCCGCCTGTAAAAATGATTTCCTTAGGTGACGCGCCGATCAGATCCGCAACCTGCTGACGGGCAGCGGCAATAGCTGTTGCCGCACGCTGTGCTGCCTTATATATACTGGAAGGGTTTCCATAATTTTCTACCATAGCCTTTGCTATAGCCTCTGCTATTTCCGGTCTGACCTTAGTCGTGGCCGCATTATCTAAATAAACTTCCCGCATTGCGATCCGTCCTTTCTTAATTCCTACTTGTTTAGTATGATTACACTTTCAGTATAGTAATTCCCAGTATTTTTGTCAAGATTATTTTGTGAATTTTTTGTGTAGGAAAAATTTTTTTGTTCAGCTATTGAATTCCTAGTAAACTAGTAGTAAAATAATGTCAAGCTTTTGAAAGGACGTGTGCTTATGAAAATCTCTACCAAAGGACGTTATGCTTTGCGGCTGATGCTTGACCTGGCTTACAATCATACCGGCAGCTTCATCCCCATTAAAAATATCTCCCAGCGGCAGGATATTTCCGACAAATATCTGGAACAGATCATTACCCAGCTGAGCCGCGCCGGACTTGTCAAAAGCGCCCGCGGCGCCCAGGGCGGCTATATGCTTGCCAAAAAGCCGCAGGAATATACTGTAGGCGAAATACTGCGGCTGCTGGAAGGCAATCTGGCCCCGGTAGCCTGCGTAGACGATACCAAGGATGCCTGCACCCGTGCAGACGAATGTGTAACCATGGAAGTATGGCGTGAAATAAAAGACGCTGTTAATAAAGTAGTCGATAACATCACCTTGGCTGACTTAGTGGAACAGCAGCGGCAGAAATGCCGATGTTGTAAGTAAATTACCGCTTGCAGCATAATTTATTAAAGAAAGGTTTTGATATCATGACTAAAATTTACCGTAGCCTGACCGACTTGATCGGCAACACCCCGCTCTTAGAGCTGACCAACTATAACAGGAAATTTGCTCCGCAGGCGACTATCATCGCCAAGCTGGAATATTTTAACCCGGCCGGCAGCGCCAAAGACCGTATCGCCATGGCGATGATCGACGCCGCCGAAGCCCGGGGACTGCTGCAAAAAGATTCGGTCATCATCGAACCGACCAGCGGTAATACAGGTATCGGCCTGGCCAGCGTAGCTTCAGCACGCGGTTACCGCACGATCCTGACCATGCCTGAAAGTATGTCTGTTGAACGGCGCAACCTGCTGAAGGCTTATGGAGCCGAGCTGGTGCTTACACCCGGTTCTTTGGGTATGCAGGGCGCCATCGACAAAGCAGAAGAACTGGCAGCAGAAATACCCAATGCTTTTATCCCCGGTCAATTTGTTAATCCGGCCAATCCGGCCATCCATAAAGCAACCACCGGCCCCGAAATCTGGCGCGATACCGACGGCGAAGTCGACATTTTCGTTGCCGGAGTAGGCACAGGCGGTACTGTCAGCGGTGCTGGCGCTTACCTGAAAGAAAAAAATCCGCGTGTCAAGATCGTCGCCGTAGAACCCAGCGATTCTCCACTGCTGTCCGGCGGTAAGGCCGGCCCGCACAAGATCCAGGGCATCGGCGCCAACTTTATCCCCAAAAACTTTGACCGCAGCGTTGTCGATGAAGTTATCGCTATCGACGCGGCAGATGCTTTCAGCACCAGCCGCGAGCTGGCGAAAAATGAAGGCCTTCTGGTCGGCATTTCCTCCGGTGCTGCGGCCTACGCCGCTACGCTTCTGGCGCAGCGACCCGAAAACTCCGGGAAAAAAATCGTCGTCATGCTTCCCGACACCGGTGAACGTTACCTGTCCACCCCGGGCTTTATCGGCGACTGAATCAACTTTACCCTCTCCTGACAAACAAGCGCAGAGTACACCTCTGCGCTTGTTTTATGGTACTGTTTAAACCCTTGGAGAGGTATTTTCGAGCCTAGTGTTCATACGTGCCTTTATGGTATAATTATTTTATTAAATACGCGTCAATACGCATAAACGGAAGGATTGATTTTCATGGCTGATTTAACCCGCAGTGAAGCCTGGGAGCTGCTGACAAAATATAATAAGGAACCTTTTCACCTGCGGCACGCACTGACGGTAGAAGGCATCATGAAATACTTCGCCAAAGAACTGGGCTATGCCGACGAAGCAGACTTCTGGGCTCTGGTCGGCCTGCTGCATGATCTGGATTTTGAAGTTTATCCTGCTGAACACTGTCTCAAATCACAGGAAATCATGCGCGAACACGGACTGGACGAAAGATTGATCCGCGCTACCGCCAGCCACGGCTACGGCCTGGCGCAAAACGATATCGAACCGCAGCACCAGATGGAAAAGGTGCTGTTCGCTATCGACGAGCTTTCGGGACTGATCGGCGCCGTTGCCATTATGCGCCCTTCCAAAAGCGTTATGGACCTGGAACTGAAATCAGTCAAGAAAAAATACAAAGATAAAAAATTCGCTGCCGGCTGCTCGCGCGACGTTATTGAAAAGGGCGCTGCCAACCTGGGCTGGACCGTCGATGAGCTGATCGAAAAGACTATTCTGGCTATGCGCGAAGACGAAGCCGCTATCAACGAAGCCTGCGCTTCCTTTGATGCCTGAACGAACGAGGTTTTATAATAAATTATGAAGAAAAAAGTTTTAGTCGCCATGAGCGGCGGCGTTGACAGCTCTGCCGCGGCTATGCTCCTGCAGCAGCAGGGCTACGATGTAACCGGAGCCACGCTGCGTATGTTCTCCAACGAGGATCTGGGACTGGAGCAGGACAGTGCCTGCTGCTCACTAAGCGACGTTGAAGACGCCAAACTGGTTGCACACAAGCTGGGCATTCCCCACTATGTCTTTAATTTCAGTCCCTGCTTCAGGCACTGCGTCATCGACCGCTTTATCAGCGAATACGAAACCGGCCGTACGCCAAACCCCTGCGTCGACTGCAATAAACACATCAAATTCGGCGAACTGCTCGATCGCGCCCGGTTGATGGACTGTGAATATCTGGCTACCGGTCACTATGCCCGCATCATTTTCGACGCTGACAGAAACCGCTGGCTGCTGGCCCGCGGCGACGACCACGCCAAAGACCAGAGCTATATGCTTTTTAACCTGACCCAACAGCAGCTGGCGCATATCCTGCTGCCGCTGGCAGATATTACCAAACCAGAGATCCGCCGGATGAGCGAAAACCGCGGCCTGGTAACGGCTCATAAGCCGGACAGCCAGGATATCTGCTTTGTCCCCGACGGCGACTACACCGCTTTTATCGAACGCATTACCAAAAATAAACCGCGCCCCGGTAAATTCATCCACCAAAACGGTCAGGTGCTGGGAACGCACCAGGGACTGATCCACTACACTATCGGCCAGCGTAAAGGTTTGGGCATTGCTTATGAATACCCGCTTTATGTTATTGATAAAGACATTGCCAGCAACACAGTTATTTTAGGCCCTAATGATGCTTTGTTCCAGAAAGCTCTGCTTGCCGAAAACTGTAACCTGATCGCGATCGATAAGCTGGAGGCGCCCCTGCGCGTCACCGCCAAGACCCGTTACCGGCAGAAAGACGTACCGGCAGTTATCGAGCCGCTGGCGGACGGTAAGATCAAAGTTACCTTTGACGAACCGCAAAGAGCCATCACCCCAGGTCAAGCCGTAGTATTTTACGACGGCGATTACGTAGTCGGCGGCGGTATTATCGCCGCGCCGCTGAAGGAGTAAGAAACATGAAATTCTTTCTCGCTGCTATCGTCACAGCAGCACTGCTCGCTGAAATAATCCCTGTTTGGGCCGCTGACCCAGGCAACGATAAAATCAAAAATAAGGCTCCTTCTGTCCATACAGAAGCTGATAACAGTAACGGACATCCGCCTGAAGGCATCAGCATCACGCCGCAGACACAGTCCCAGAGGCTGGCAGCAGCTACAGCGAAAGCACAGCCGAGCGCCAAAACACCGGCTGATACTGCGTCCAATGCTACCTCCTCTGCCGATGCGGATATCAAAACTCCTCCTGCTGATATGCAGCCGGAGCCAACCAAACCGGTGATCAAAAAAATCAAACCTCCGGTCCCTGAGGAAAAACCGCAGCGCGTGATCTGGCCGCAGGACTTTTATTATTATTCCTATAACGGCGATCCTTATTACAGCCTGTCGCTGCCCAAGGATTTCGGTACTGATACCCTCGCCGGACTGCCTACTTCAGGTCCCATGCTGATGCGGGCCCAAAGCAACACTGTTTTGATGACCTTTGCCGCCACAGAAAATGATCCTGTTAAAAACCGGATCTTCAGCGAAGCGCTCAAAAACAGAAGCGAGATACCGCTGCCGCCATTAGGACCGAACGAAGAATACGAATATATCCCAGCCCCGCGTTATACTTACAATACTGACCCGGCGCCGCTGGAGCTGCCCAAGCAGATCACCAACGTCAAAATAGTGGATGCTGGCAGCGGACGGACAGCAGAAAACCTGATCGTTCAATATCTTTATCTCAGCTGTACGGCCGACGGACAGCATTGCATGGCTGTACTTACCCACAGCGAACGCAATCAGAAAGCCTTTGACGGACTGTTCGTCTTTCCCTATGCTGAAAAACAAAATTATATACCGTTAGTTACCTTCACCGCGCAGAGCCTGCGGGTGAGGAAATAAACAATAAAAGCTGATAAATAGAAGCGCTTAAACGCTTATATTTATCAGCTTTTTAATTATACTATCATCTATTTACAACAGCCCGGCCGGTATATACCAGTTTCTGGCATCTATCGGCAGCAGATC